>Ga0209233_1000140_pt1 | contig 193274 bp, 181 predicted proteins | sample AraplaCL_Cvi_mCL_FD_184269 | JGI IMG/M metagenome (GOLD analysis project Ga0209233, IMG submission 184269) | Arabidopsis root microbial communities from the University of North Carolina, USA - plate scrape CL_Cvi_mCL (SPAdes) (version 2) | ecosystem: Host-associated > Plants > Roots >...
GCCACTTCCACCTGTTCATCAAAGAATGCGAGTGGCGCTTCAATTATCGACCCATCGCGAATATGCACAAGGCGCTCACCCAATGGTGGTTCAGCTGAACATCCACCGCCTTATCTATGCCAGCCCCTTCTCTTTTTGCCGTTTCAGCGCCTTCTGGCGCGTCAATTTCTCCTCCTTATCAGGAACTTGAAGGAGATCTCCCTGTTACGCGGAACAGGGAGAGCGCGCGCCGGAACAGGGAGGCTCGCTGCAGGAACAGGGAGCGACGGCGATTTTGGTTCAGTCATGTCAAAGAGCGGGCACTGGGCCGGAGCACGCGCTACGCCGATCCGCCCTGCTTTTGAATCGCATGCGGTTTTCGCCGGCGGCCCGGGCTGGTCAGGCGGCGCCTGACCGGGCATCGTCCGGCTGATGGCGATCGAAACCCTTATTGCCCGCTACGGCCTTGCCGCGATCTTTCTCGGTGCCGGTATCGAAGGCGAGACCTCAGCCATTGCCGGCGGCGTTCTCGCGCATCGCCACCTGATTCCCCTGTCGGCCGCCATCGCCGCTGCGTCCCTGGGGTCCTGTGTCGCCGACCAGCTGTTTTTCGCCGCCGGCCGCTATTTCCGCGAGAATTGCCGGGTGCGCGCGATGGCCGCGAAACCCGCCTTCGCCAAGGCGCTGGTGACGTTCGAACATCATCCGACCTTGTTCGTGATCGGCTTCCGCTTCCTCTATGGCCTGAGGACGGTCAGCCCCGCCGCGGTCGGCACGACTCATATCCGGACCCGGACCTTCGTCCTGCTCAATGCGCTCTCCGCCGCGATCTGGGCGACCCTGTTCACCGGCATCGGCTATGGCTTTGGCGGCGGGATCGAGCGCCTGTTCGGGGGCGTGTCCGCCGGCCGCCTCATCCCCATCGCAGCCGCCGGCGTGGTGCTGCTGATCGGCATCGCCCAGCTGATCCGGTGGCTGCACCATCGCTATGCCGACCGGTGCGAAAGCCGTGCCGCCCGGGTGGCGGCGATCAGCTGATCAGCAGGCCGGCCAGCGCAGCGCTCATCAGATTGGCAAGGCTCCCCGCCGCAAGCGCGCGCAGGCCGAGCTTGGCGATCATCGGGCGCTGATTGGGGGCGAGGCTGCCGGTCACCGCCATCTGGATCGCGATCGACGAGAAATTGGCGAAGCCGCACAGCGCGAAGGTGACGACAGCGATGGTATGATGCGACAGGCCCTTCTGCGCGCCGAGCGAGATATAGGCGACGAACTCGTTGAGCACGATCTTCTGGCCGAACAGCCCGCCTGCGATCTGCGCCTCGTTCCACGGCACGTTGAGCAGGTACATGACGGGCGCGAAGACATAGCCGAGCAGGCCCTGGAAGCTGAGCGTCGGATAGCCGAACCACGCACCGACGCCGCCGAGCAGGCCATTGGCCAGCGCGACCAGCGCCACGAACGCAAGCACCATCGCGCCGACAGCGACCGCCAGCCGTACGCCCGTCTGCGCGCCCTGCGCCGCCGCCATGATGATATTGGCGGGCTTTTCCTCGTCATGGCTCGCCTCGGCGATCTTGATTACCTCGTCCTCGGGATCGTCGCCGAGCGGGAGCTGGTCGAATGGGGCTTCCTTGACATCGGGCATGATGATCTTGGCCATCAGGATGCCGCCCGGCGCCGACATGAAGCTTGCCGCGAGCAGATATTCGATCTGGATCCCCATCGAGGCATAGGCAGCGAGGATGGTGCCGGCGACGCCGGCCATGCCGCTGGTCATGACGGTGAAGAGCTGCGCAGGCGTCAGGCTGGCGAGATAGGGACGGATGACGAGTGGCGATTCGCTCTGGCCGACAAAGATGTTCGCCGCCGCGCACAGGGACTCGACCTTGGACACGCCGATCACGAACTCGATCGCGCCGCCGAGCCAGCGTACCACCAGCTGCATGATGCCGAGATAATAGAGGATCGAGACCAGGCTGGCGAAGAAGATGATCACCGGCAGCGCCTGGATCGCGAAATTCTTGCCGAGCGGGTTCGCGGCGAGGCTGCCGAACAGGAAGCTGGTGCCGGCATTGGCATAGCCGAGCAAATTGGCGACGCCACCCGACAGGAATTCGAGCACCGTCTTGCCCTGGGGCACATAGAGCACGAGGAACGCGATGCCCGCCTGAAGCAGAAAGGCAGCGCCGACGACGCGCGGGCGGATGGCCCGGCGGTTGTTCGACAGCGCAAAGGCTATGCCGAGGATCACGACGACCCCGATGATGCCGATCGGAAAATGGTCCATTGAGTCTGTACGCCCCCAAATTTGCGCCAGCTTCGCAGTTTTTCGGCCCGGTGCGCAAGAAAATTGCGGGCGGTATGCACCCCGGCCGTTGGAGCGGCGATTCGCGCGATTGGGCGTGCATGATTGACGCCGGAGTGAAACGCGGTAGCGTTGCGACGATGAACCAGTCCAGCCCCGCGATCCCGCGCTCGCTCTTCGTCTATTCTATCTTCTATGGCGGCATGGTCTGCATCGCGGGCGTGCTTGGAGTGAAGCAGGTCGCGCTCGGCCCGCTCGCGGTCGAGGCCGGGATTTTCGGCTTCCTGCTGCTGGTGGTGATGGGCAGCGCGGTCACCGAGCTGCACGGCAGCGCGGCGGGCAATCTGCTCGTGCGGATCGGCTTCGTGCCGCTGATCGTCTCGGCGGCGCTGATCCAGCTCGTGCTCAAGCTGCCGACCGACCCCAATATGTACCCGCCCGCAGTCGAAGCCTTTCCGATCGTCGTCGGCCAGAGCGCGCGGATGATGATCGCCGGGCTGATCTCCTACGGCACCTCGCAGACACTCAATGTCTTCATCTTCTCGAAGCTCCGCCAGGGCACCGGCAAACTGCTCTGGCTGCGCGGGATGATCGCAAGCGTGGTGTCGCAGGTGGTCGATACCGTGCTGTTCATCTCGATCTCCTTCTATGGCGAGCGGCCGATCCTCGGGCTGATGGGCGGGCAGATGCTCGCCAAGGTGGTGCTGTCGATCGTGCTGGTGCCGTTCCTGATCACCTTCTTCGTGTGGTTCGGGCGCAAGCTGGACGAGAAGACGGGTTGAGCCCCCTCTCCCTTCGGGGAGAGGGCGAGCTGCGCAGCAGCGAGAAGGAGAGGGCTCGGTCGGAACGGCCCATGAGACCCGAGCCGGCCGTTCCGACCGAGCCCTCACCCCGCGCCGCTTCGCGGCTTGCCCCTCTCCCCACAGGGAGAGGGGTAGCGCTTTCGCTTCCGCACCCGAGTAGGTAAGGGGCCAGCATGACCGACCACTCCCCCGATCCCGCCCTGCTCGCCAAGGCCGAGACGCTCGTCGAGGCGCTGCCCTATATGCAGCGCTATGCCGGCGCGACCTTCGTCGTGAAATATGGCGGCCACGCCATGGGCGATCCCGAGGCGGCGCGCGATTTCGCCGAGGATGTCGTGCTGATGAAGGCGGTCGGGATCAATCCGGTCGTCGTCCATGGCGGCGGGCCTCAGATCGGCGCGATGCTCAAGCGGCTCGGGGTCGAATCGCGCTTCGTCGACGGGCTGCGCGTGACTGACGCCGAGACAGCGCAGATCGCCGAGATGGTCCTGGCCGGATCGATCAACAAGGAGATTGTCGGCTGGATCGGCCAGGCCGGCGGCCGGGCGGTCGGCATTTCGGGCAAGGATGGCGGCTTCGTCACCGCCGAGAAGGTCGGCCGCAAGACGCCCGACCGCCTGCAGGGGATCGAGCGCCATGTCGATCTCGGCTTCGTCGGCGAGCCGGTCGGGGTCGACCGGCGGATCATCGACACGCTGTCCGCGGCGGGGATCATCCCGGTGGTCGCGCCGATCGCGATCGGGGCCGACGGCCAGACCTATAATATCAACGCCGACACCATGGCTGGCGCGATCGCCGCCGCGCTTGGCGCGCACCGGCTGTTCATGCTGACCGATGTGGTCGGCGTGCTCGACAAGTCGGGCGAGCTGCTGACCGATCTCGATCCGCCCGCGATTGCCGCGCTCCGCGCCGACGGCACGATCAGCGGCGGGATGATCCCCAAGCTCGAAACCTGCGTCGCAGCGGTCGAAAGCGGGGTCGACGCTGCCGTCATCCTCGACGGGCGGGTGCCGCATGCGATGCTGCTCGAAATCTTCACCCGGCGCGGCGCCGGCACGCTGGTGCGCCGTTGAGTGCGCCCCTGTTCGGCCGCGATCTTATCGGATAACGCTATGAGCGATTTCACAGGAGGCGCGCGTTGCTGACGATTCTCGGTATCATCTCGGTGCTGCTCGACGTGCTCTGGTGGATCGTCTTCATCCAGGCGATCATGTCCTGGCTGATCGCCTTCAACGTGATCAACACCTATAATGAATATGTCCGCGCCGTGTGGAATGCGCTGCAGCGAATCACCGATCCGCTCTACCGGCCGATCCGGCGCGTGCTGCCCGATTTCGGCGGGCTCGACTTCTCGCCGCTGATCGTCCTGCTGATCATCATGATCCTCAACAATGTCGTGATCCCGCATGTCGCGGCCTGGTATCAGGGGCTCGCGCCGCTCTGACGGCGTGGCATGCGGCTGAGGACGGGATCCGGATCGCAGTCCGGGTCACGCCGCGATCCGCGCGCGACGCGTTCGGACCCGGCACCGACGATCATTTCACTGCGCGGCTCGCCGCGCCGCCGGTCGAGGGTGCGGCCAACACGGCGCTGATCGCGCTGGTCGCGAAGACGTTCGGCGTCCCGAAGCGGCAGGTCGTGCTGATCGCCGGCGAGACCGGGCGGTTGAAGCGGCTCCGCATCGCCGGTGATACCAGTTTGCTGGCGAAGATCGCCGCCAGCCTTTATGGAGACGCGCCATGACAGCCGAGATCATCGACGGGAAAGCCTTTGCCGCTGCGCTGCGCGCACGGATCGCGGGCCAGGTGGAGACTTTTGTCGCAGCGGCAGGCCGCGCGCCCGGCCTTGCCGTGGTGCTGGTCGGCGACGATCCCGCGTCGGCAGTCTATGTCCGCTCGAAGCACAAGGCAGTGCGCGAGGCCGGCATGGAGGGGTTCGAATATCGCTATCCCGCCGATGTGCCGGAGGCGGAACTGCTCGCGCTGGTCGACAAGCTCAACGCAGACGTGAATGTCGACGGCATCCTCGTCCAGCTGCCCTTGCCGCCGCATATCAACGAGATGCTCGTCACGACGCGGATCGATCCGGACAAGGATGTCGACGGCTTCCACCCGGTCAATGCCGGGCGCCTCGCGACCGGGCTGCACGGCTTCGTGCCCTGCACGCCGCTCGGCTGCCTGATGCTGCTCAAGGACCGGCTCGGCGACCTGTCGGGGCTCGATGCGGTGGTGATCGGCCGCTCGAACATCGTCGGCAAGCCGATGGCGCAGCTGCTGCTGAAGGAGAGCTGCACCGTCACGGTCGCGCATTCGCGGACGCGTGACCTGTCGACCGTGGTGCGCCGCGCCGATATCGTCGTCGCTGCGGTCGGCCGTCCCGAGATGGTCCGCGGCGAATGGATCAAGCCCGGCGCGACGGTGATCGATGTAGGGATCAACCGCACCGAGAACGGCCTGGTCGGCGATGTCGATTTCGCCGGCGCTGCCAGCGTCGCGGCGGCGATCACGCCGGTGCCGGGCGGGGTCGGGCCGATGACGATCGCGGTGCTGCTGCGCAATACACTGGTCTCGGCGCATCGCCGGGCGCGCGTGCCCTATGACAAGGATGCGCTGTGATCCTCGCCCTGCTGCTCGCGGGCGCGGCCCCGGGGGCGGTCGACGCCGAGCGCGCCTTTGCGAGCGCTGCCCAGAAGGGCCAATGGGCCGCCTTTCGCGCCTTTGCCGCTGACGACGCAGTGATGTTCGTGCCCAAGCCGGTCAATGCGCAGGCCTGGCTGAAGGATCGCGCCGAGCCGGCCATCGCCGTCTCCTGGTGGGCCGCCGACAGCTTCGTCGCCTGCGATGGCGGCGCGGCTGTGAACACGGGGCCGTGGATGCGGCCGAAATCGGTCGGCTATTTCTCGACTGTCTGGCTGCGCCAAATGGATGGCAGCTGGAAATGGACGGTCGACAGCGGCGACGGGCTGGCGGCGGCGCGGCCGGCGGGCGAAGGCCCGAAAATCCACCGCGCCTCGTGCAAGGGCAGCCCCGGCACGGTTGCCGCGGTGCGCTACCGCGACGGCGAGACGGGCGAAGGCCAGTCGGCCGATCGCACGCTTGCCTGGCGCTGGCATGTCGCGCCCGACGGCGCGCGGAGCTTCGATGCCTGGCTGTGGGACGGGCACGCCATGCGCAGCGTCGTCGCCGACCGTATCGCCGCCGGCTGATGTTCGCCCTGTATGTCTCATCGCTGATCACCTTTTTCGTGGTGATCGATCCGCCCGGCTGCGCGCCGATCTATGCCGGTCTGTCCAAGGGCGCGACGCCGGTGCACCGGCGCGCGATGGCGGTACGGGCTGTGTTCGTCGCCGCCTGTATCCTGTTCGTCTTCGCGCTGTTCGGCGAGGCGCTATTGCATGCGCTCGGCATCAGCCTGGCGAGCTTCCGCATCGCCGGCGGCATCATGCTGTTCCTGATCGCGCTGGAGATGGTGTTCGAGAAACGCACCCAGCGCCGCGAGGATCGTGCGGCCAAGGTGGTCGAGACTCATGTCGAGGATGTCTCGATCTTCCCGATGGCGATGCCGATGATCGCGGGGCCCGGCTCGATCGCCAGCGTGATGCTGCTGATGAGCCGCAATGACGGGCTGCAGAAATCGCTAGTCGTGCTCGGTGCGCTGGCGACGATCCTGTTGCTCACGCTGGTTGCGCTGCTCGCGGCGGGGCCGATCATGCGGGTGCTCGGCGCGAAGATCGAGGCGGTGATCACCCGGCTGCTCGGGGTTTTGCTGGCGGCGCTGGCGGTCCAGTTCGTGATCGACGGGGTGCGGATCAGCCTGCTCTAGGGAGCGCCTTCTCCCCGTTCGGCCCCGGACTTGATCCGGGCTGTCGAAGCCCGGGTTCTTGGCGCTGCGCCTCGTCCATCATGCCCTTCGACAAGCTCAGGGCGAACGGGTGGGTCTCAGTGAATCCGGAACAGTCGGATCGGCGATTTCTTCGGCAACGGCAAGGGCTCGAGCCACGGGAATGTCTTCGCATGGGCGAGCTGATCATAGAAGCCGCCCGGGTTGCGCGCGCGGTAGACGGTCGATTCGGCCATGTCGGGGCAGACCAGGAGCAAGGTCGCGCCGTGGCGCTTCGCGATCGCGCGGAAGGTGTCGGGCGTCCCGCCAAAGGCATGCTGCACGTCGAGGATCGCGTCGCCATTGCGATGATAGGGGCCGGCAACGGCGTTGTGATGCGTCACCGTGATCAGGCGCGGGCCGAGATCGATGAAGGTGAAGACAGTCTGGGTCGGATAGCGATCGAGCGGGGCGAGCGCGGGGATCGTCGGGCAGCGGCCGCTGGCATTGTTGACCGTCTGGGTACGCTTGTTGGGCTTGTCGATCGGCAGATAGTCGATGCCCCCGGCGAACAGGCCGGAGATCGTCACGAACGCAGCGACGGTGCCGAACACGCGCACCAGGACGGATCCGTGGTTGAGGCACCAGGGCAGGATGATCCAGGCGAGCGCGACCGCGCCCGGGAGCGCGAGCATCTGCGCCGCCGGCCCGGCGCGGGTCTGCCACAACAGCAACGCGCCGGCGAAAGTGGAGAAGAGCAACACCGGCAGCCAGATGCCGAGTTTCGGGGTCTCGCGCGCGCGCCAGGTCGCGACGCAGGCGCCGAGGATGCCGATCACCGGCAGAACCGCGATCGGGAAGGCGGTGCGGAACGGGTGCTTGTAGATCGGCTTGGCCTCGCGGACATTGTCGAGCCAGTTGCGCGCCAGCTCGGGCGAGACCTGTTCCGGGCGCCCGAGACATTGCGGGAAGACCATCGCGAAGCCGATCGCGATCGCGGCACCGGCGATGAGCGCCAGCGACAGCCGCATCCAGCGCTCTTCGGGGTTGATCCGGCCGAGCAGGAAGAGCAGCGCGCCCGCGACGACCATTACGCTCAGCCACACCGGCGTCAGCGCGTCGCAGCGCAGCGCCTGGTTGGCATAGGAGGCGAACAGCGCGAAGCCGAGCGCGCTGCCGCCGGCGAGGGTCAGCGCATAGACCATCATGCGCGGCGCGTCGGCCCGGTCCCACACCCAGCGCAGGGCGATGATCGCACCGGCCATCGCGCAATAGGGCAGCATTTCGAGCCCGATCGTCAGCGAGACAGCACTCGCCACGCCGACGATCGCGCCGCCGCGCGCGCCCTTCGGATCGGCGAGGCCGGCCGCCGTCATGCTCAGCATCGCCAGCTGCCAGCCATGATGGTCGATCCGCTCGGGCATGAACATGCCCATCGTCGCGGCGCAGCTGCAGACCAGGATGACGATCGCGAGCGGCCAGGCGAGCGGGCTGACCAGCCGGCGCACCGTGGCGGCGATGCCGATCATCGCGATGCTCAGCGGCAGCAGCGGCGCGATGCCGCAGGCGAGCCGCTCCGCCTGGGCCCAGCCGACAAAGGGCTGGAAGAGCAGGATCAGCCCGGCGATCGGCAGATCGACAAGGCGGCTCCAATGGATATCGAAGCCCTGGGGCGGGTTGAGATGGTGGTTGCGCAGATCATACCAGCCCTGGCCCTGCAGCAGCCCGCGCACCTGCATCAGGCGCATATTGTCGTCGGTGTCGCCGAGCGACAGCCAGTGGACTGCGTTCCAGCGCTCGAACAGATAATAGGCCGAAAGCACGAGCCAGGCGAAGAGCGTCAGCTTCAGCCAATGGCGGGTGAGATAGCTGCTCAGCGAGGCCGGTGTCTCGATGGTGTCGTTCAAAGGGCTTCCCTCGCTCTCGTTCGGCCTCTAGTGCGGCCCACGCAAAGGGCAAGACACGCGTGACGGCAATCCTCAAACAGATCGAAACATGGCGGGCGAGCGGGATGCTCGAACAGCTGATCCGCTTCGGCATTGCCGGCGGCATCTCCAGCGTGATCTATTTCGCGGTCTATATGCCGCTCGCGCTCTATGTCTTCGGCGCGCGGCTTGCCGTGCTGGCCGTGCCGCCCGCCTTTCTGGTGGCCGTGGTGGCCGGCTTCTTCCTGCACAGCGCCTGGAGCTTCAAGGGGCATGGCACGCGCGACCAGAGCGGCCGCCAGCATTTCAAATTCTTCGTGGTGCAGAGCTTCGGCCTGCTGCTCAACGCAGCCTTCACCTGGATCATCACCGGGCCGCTGTTTCACGGGTCGCCCTGGCTGCCGATGATTCCGGTGCTGACGATCACGCCGCTCGCGACCTTCGCGCTCAACCGCCAATGGGTGTTCGGCTAGGATGGCCTAAATCTGATGGACCGTATCGTCTACGACCGCATGGCGGCGCATGATTCGACTCATTGGTGGTATCGCGCGCGCCGCGACATCCTCGCCGATTATCTCGCGCGCGAGGGCAATCTGCCGGCGAACGCGCGCATCCTCGAGATCGGCTGCGGCACCGGGCATAACCTGCCGATGCTGGCTGCGTTCGGCAGCGTCGATGCGATCGAGATCGATCCAGCTGCGCGCGACATCGCGAGCAGCCGGCTCGGGAAGCCGGTCGGCGCCGCGCCGCTTCCGCAGCTCTCGGGGGTCGAGCGCGGGAGCTATGATCTGATCGCGGTGCTCGATGTCGTCGAGCATATCGAGGATGATGTCGCTGCGCTCAAGGCGATGGCGGCCTGCCTGAAGCCGGGCGGCAAGATCCTGATCACCGTGCCCGCGCATCAATGGATGTGGAGCGCGCATGATGTCGTGAACCATCATCACCGGCGCTATTCGAAGAAGACGCTGCTGGCGGCGATCCGCGCGGCGGGGTTGAAGCCCGGCAAGCTCGGCTATTTCAACTCGCTGCTGTTCCCGCTCGCCGCCGCGGCGCGGATCGGCGGGCGGCTGACCGGCCGCGACGACAGCGACGATTCGCCGCCGCCGAAGATCGTCAATGCGCTGTTCGAGGCGATCTTCCGCCTCGAGCGTCACCTGGTCGGGCGCGTGCCGCTCTCGCCGGGGCTCTCGATCATCACGCTCGCCTCGCCGGCGCGATAACCTTCATTCCGTTCGTGCTGAGCCTGTCGAAGCACCTGCGCTGTCAGCGGAAGCGCTAGACAGCCCTTCGACAAGCTCAGGGCGAACGGAGATGGGGGGACTAGGCTCTGCCGCCCGATACCCCAGCGTCGCCCGGCCCAGCACGGGTCCCGCGACATCAGCGACGAGATAGAGCGGCCGCCGCTTCGATTCGACATAGAGACGCCCGAGATATTCGCCGATCATGCCGAGCACGAACATCTGCACCGCGCCGAGCAGCACCACGACGAGCATGGTCGAGGTCCAGCCCTGCACTGCGCTGCCGGTGAAGAAGCCGATCGCGATGTAGACGAACAGCAGGAGCGAAGCCCCGGTCAGCGCGAGGCCGACATGGCTGGCGAAGCGCAGCGGCGCGGTCGAGAAACCGGTGACTGCGTCGAGCGCGAAGCGGATCATCTTGCCGAGCGGATATTTGCTCTCGCCGGCATGGCGCTCGGCGCGGTCATAGAGGAACGGCACCTGGCGGAAGCCGATCCACGCGACCATGCCGCGGATGAAACGCGCCTGTTCGGGCAGCGAGAGGAAGGCGTCGAGCGCGCGCCTCGACATCAGCCGAAAATCGCCGGTGTCGAGCGGGATCGGGGTGTCGGTGACCCGGTCGAGTACGCGGTAGAAAGCGGCTGCGGTCACCTTCTTGAAAATGCTCTCGCCCTCGCGCTTGCGGCGCACGGCATAGACGACATCGGCCTGCTGGTCCGCCATGGTCGCGCGCATGTCGCTCAGCAGCTCGGGCGGATCCTGGAGATCGGCATCGATGATCAGGATCTGCGCACCGGCGCAGAGATCGAGCCCGGCGGTCAGCGCGAGCTGGTGGCCATGGTTGCGCGACAGGTTGATCGCGACGAGGCGCGGATCGGCGGCGGAAAGCCGCTGCATCACCGGCCAGCTTTCGTCGCGCGAGCCGTCATTGACGAACAGGATCTCATAATCCTCGCCGACCGCGGCCTTTGCCGCCGCCGAGACGCGGGCATGAAGCATTTCGAGACAAGCCGCCTCATTATAACAGGGGACGACGATCGAGAGCGCGGGACGATGCATTGGCGCGCTTTAGCGGCATGTCGGGGCGCAGTCATCGGGAGATTGCGCGAGATCAAGCGCTGCCGCTTACGCCTGGGAGGCGGCAGTTCCTTCGCGCGCGCCCAGCAGGGCCGAGACATAGTTGATCGGCGCATGGTCGGCGAGCGCGCGCCAGGGGACATTGCCGGTCCGCCACATCAGCTGCGCATAGGCGCGGTGCGCGGCGCGCTGATCCTGCGCCATCGCGATCGCCGGTTCGTCGCCGGCATGGATGGTACCGTCCCGGTCGATATAATGCAGGCCCCGGACATGGCTGTAGATCAGCGGCGGCGGCAGCAAGGCGATCGCATCGGTGCAGTTCACATAGCGTCGCACCGCGAGCGACCCGAGCGACGCCGCCAGCGCCGCGTCGCCGACCCGTGGCGAGCCGAAGGTCACGAGCTCGATCGGGCGCTCGCCATCCGCCAGCCGCGCGGCGAGCAATGTCGCGAGCGCGGCGCCGAGGCTGTGGCCCGTGAGCAGCAGCCGCTTGGGGTCGGTTTCGTGCAGCCATAGCGCGATCGGGGCAAGGATCGAGGAGAGCGAGGCCGAGAAGCCGCTATGGACCCGGCCCGGCCGATCCCAGTTCTCCAGGATGAAGCTGGCATCCGTGATGAGGTCGCGGAAGGAATCCGCCTGGGTACCGCGAAACGCGATGATCGCCTGGCCTTCGTCGTTGGCCGCGGCAAATGCCTTCGCGCTGAATCGCGACGTGCCGGCCGCTTCCTGAAACCAGCCGGCCTTGCGATAGCCGATTGCTCCGATCGCCTCGGTGATCAACTGCCTTTCGTCGGCATCCTGTTCGAACCGACGATAGGCGAGGCGGGAGAATTCGGCGGCTATCGCGTCCAGGCTCCAGTCGCCGTCCATCGGCAGCGGCGGCTGTGCCTCGGGGCGATACAATGCCTGGCTGGACGGGTCATAGGGAATGCGTGCGGGCATGATGGTCGCCCACCCCTATCGAACCGCGGCGCAGTGCGCGACTCTTCGCGACGAGCGCGTATGCCGGCGACGCGCGTGCGTCGCCGGCAACCGGCGATCAGAAGCGATAGCTTGCCGAAACCCCCCATTCGCGCGGCCGGCCATAGCTCACCTCGGCCAGGCCGAAGGCGCCGCTTGCGTTGCCGGAGACGATATACAGCGTGTTGGTGAGGTTGGTGACGAAGGCGGAGAGCTGGATCGCGTTGCCGGGCAGGGCATAGCTCAGGCGCGCATTTGCCAGCACATAGCCTGGTTCAGTGATCAGCGGCGTGTTCGCCACATCCTGATAGGTGCGCGAATACATCGTCACGTCGCCGCGCAGCGACAGCTTGCCGGCGCCGTCGAGTTCATGGCTGACTTCGGCGCCCGCCGCGGCGGTGAATTTCGGCGCTTTCACGAACTTGCTCGCCAGGGTGATCGGCAGGATCTGAGTCGGGCCGAGGCCCTGGCCGATCTCGGTATATTTCGCGTCGAGATAGCCGAGCGACGCATTGGCGTTGAACCAGCGGACCGGCCGCGCCACCAGCTCGAGCTCCATGCCGTCGATGCGGCCGGCCGCCGCGTTCGCCACGAAATTCTGCGGCGTCTGGTTCACGGTCAGCTGGATATTCTTGTAGATCGAATGGAAGCCGGCGAGGTTGGCGGTCAGCGTGTGATCGAGCAGCTCGGCCTTGATGCCCACTTCATAGCTGTCGAGCGTCTCGGGCTCATAGGCAGTCACCTCGTCGGGGCTGGCCAGCGGCCGGCCGTTGAAGCCACCCTGTTTGAAGCCCTTGGAATAGCTGGCGTAGAGCAGCACGTCCGGGATCGGCTTGTAGTTGATGCCGACATGCGGGGTGAAATCGGACCAGCTCGCTGCCCGGGTCACGTTGATGAACTGGACATTGTCGCGCTGGCGCGTGTTGATCGAGGTGAAGACCTTGTGGTCGCGGTTGTAGCGGCCACCGACCTCGATGTTCAGCCTGGGCACGATCTCGAAGCTTGCCTGGCCGAAAAAGGCATAGCTGTAATTGTCCGTATAGTTCTGGATGAACACGGCCGGCGTGGGCGGCGGCGGTGCGGCCGGCGGCTGCAGGCCGAGCGCGAGATCGGCGCGGGCGATGTCGGATGCCTTTTCCTTGAAATAATAACCGCCCAGCACATAGCTCAGCCGGTCGTCGACTGCCTTGCCGGTCAGCTGCACTTCCTGGCTGAACTGCCATTGCTTGTCGTCATTCACCGTCTCACGGAAGGTGAAGGGCGTGTTGTCGCCGTCGCGGTTGAAGCCCGCCTTCAGGTCGCGATAAGCCGTGATCGATTTGATCTCGGCATTGCCGAACCGGTAGCGGATCACGCCCTGCACGCCCCACAGATCCAGGTCGTTGCGGTTGCGCCCGGTGGCATAGGTCGTGAACGGGTCGTCAGTGATATAGGAGGGGTTGAGCGTCTTCAGTCCGTTCGGCGCGGTGATGTTCAGCCCCGGCGCGACATAGAGATTATAATTGGCGAGGAAGGGTATGCCGGTGATGCCCGGCGCGTTGCCGACTGCGATCAGCTTGGACGGCGCCGAATTCTCGCGCGCCCTGGTATAGTCGCCGCCGATATCGATCGTCAGGTCCTCGGTCGGCTGGATGCGCAGCTTGGCGCGGATCGAATCCGCGTTGCGGTTGCCGAGCGTCCCGCCGTCGACCAGGCGTTTCACATAGCCGTCGCGGTGGATCGTCGAGCCCGAGATGCGCAGGGCAACCTTGTCGGCGACGATCGGGATATTGACATAGCCCTTCACGTCGATCCGGTTGTAGCTGCCGGTGATCGCCTCGATCTTGCCCGAGAAGTCGTGCGTGTCGGGCTGGCCGGTGGTGATCAGCACTGCGCCGCCGATCGTGTTCTTGCCGAACAAGGTGCCCTGCGGCCCACGCAGCACCTGAACGCTGTCGAGGTCGACTGCGTCGAGCACGCTGCCGATCGAGCGGGCATAATAGACATCGTCGACATAGAAGCCGACGCCCGGATCGGAGAAGATCGCGAAATCATTCTGGCCGACGCCGCGGATGAAGACGGTTGCGTTGTAATTGCCGCCGGAAAGCGCGGCGGCGCCGTCGAAGCGGATGTTCGGCGTATATTTGGCGATCTGGTCGAGCGTGTCGACGCTGCGGCGAGCCAGCGCGTCGCCGCTGAAGGCGGTGACGGCGATCGGCACGTCCTGCAGCCGCTCGGACTGGCGCCGTGCTGTCACCAGGATATCGCCTTCAGCGGCGGCGGCCGTATTCCCTGGCGCCGGCGCAGCTTCGGGCTGGGCTGTCTGGGACTGGGGCGGCTCAGTCAGGGCCTGGGCCTGGAATGGCAGCAGGGCGGCAAGGGCCACTCCGGCAAGTAGCCCGGCGGTGCGCGGTGCGGTCATGATTCCCCTCATTTTATCCTCCTCAGGATTGCGCTGTTTCTCGAGCGTTCGATGGGCAGGTCCGGTGCATTGAGCGTCCGCAATTTCAGGATGATGCGGCGAAAACTCTCGCTTTCCTCGGGCGTGAGGCACCCGAAAAACGCAGCGTCATGGTCGCGAAACACGTCTTCGAGTTCGTTGCGCAGTGCCGCGCCGGCGGCGGTGAGGCGCAGCGCGTTGCTGCGCCGGTCCCGCCCCGGCTGACGCTCCACCGCGCCGAGCGCGACCAGCTCGTTGACTGCAGCCATGGCGCTTGCGGCATTGATATCGAGCGCACGCGCCAGGGCGGCCTGGTCGCATCCTTCATGCCGGCCGATAAAGCTGAGCGCGGTCGCGCGCGCCGGCGTCACCCCCAGCCGGGTGACGCAATCGTGGAGCAGCGCCATCGCCAGCAGATCGAGCCGGCGCAGCTGAAAGCCGATGCGGTCAGCGACCGTGCCAAAGGCACTGTCCTCGAGATCGATGCGTTCGATCTTCCCTCTCCCGGTATGACGCGATCTCAATGGTCGCTTTGTGGCATAACTATACGTCTGGCATACAATTGCCACAAGCGGGGATAGCGCCGGTTCGGCCGGATCAGGCGTGAAGTGTGGCCGAAACGGCACATTCCTTGATGGCGTTCTGCGACATGGGCCATTGCTCGGGATGTCGCTGGTCGCCCGGACCAGGCATCGATGCCCGGAGAGGCAGTCTCCCTGTCATGAAATGCACAGCGCGAGATCAAGCCAAAATGGTGCGAATTTCCCGCTGGCAAATCAACCCGGCGTGGATAGAGGACGGCTGTGGAGTCGTCGGGGTGGAACGCCACATGCTGAAATTATGGACTTCACTGCTTTTCGCATGCGCGATGCTTTGCGCAGGGGTGGCAACCAGCGCCCAGACGCTCATAGCGCCGCCCGCGCACGGTGCTATCTCACCACCTCTGTGGACCGGCGGTTTCTCGGACCCGAACGATTCGTGTTTAGCGCAGCATAACCAGTGGAACCCTGTCGCGAACTATTCTCCGGCGACTTATGGTGGGCCGGTGATCGCCCATTGTCACTGGGACGTTAACACTCCCGGCGCGAACACTGTCCTACCTGCGGATGTCTATGCCTATTGCCTCCCCGGCTGGCAGCTTAGCGATGCTGGCATCTGTTACGGCGTGGATCCAGCACGGCTATCCCGCATGCAATGCCACTGCGGGGACGTCTCGCCCGTCGGATCGCCGCTTCTGTCGAAAGGTGATCCGGTCGAACTCAACTATGCCGCTGCGTCCGATCACCACACTGACTACGCCACGGCAGACGGCAGATTTACGGTCGAACGAAATTATTACAGTCTCGGCACCGATTTTACCAACGTATCATCGCCGACGGCTGTCCCGGGATTCGGTGCGCGCTGGCACGGCACCGTGCCGGGGCGATTGGCGGTCAGCGGGGAGTTTGCCGAGAAGATAGAATATCTGGACGTCTATGGCGCATTCTCGATCTTCAATTCGGATGATGCCCGTACCCTGTCGGTCTGGACCTGGCACACCCAGACGGGAACGCGCCGCCGGCTTTCGATGCTCGATCTCTCGTCGAGCGATCGCACCGACTATTTCTATACCCAGCCGGGGGTGCTGAATGGCGCGGCGGAAATCCGGATGGATATGTCGCGAGGCGAATATATTCTTTTCCGGCGTTCCGGGGCATCCGCGAGTGGCGGGATTCGCTATCTGGTGCCGATCGAGCATGGGTATCCCGACGGATACAGGCTCTACTATACCTATCCTGACACCGGCGAGTTTCCGTCCACGATAAGCGACAGCCTCGGTCGGCAGATGGCGCTGACATGGATCGACGCCCCTCGTCTCACCCATACGGAGCTTTCCGATGTCTACACGGTGAAGGTCATCAGCGAAATCGCGCTGCCTGACAGCACCAAGCTTCAATATAGTTACGGCTACGACACCAGTGAGGTCGGTTCGCAGATCAAGGACCGCCTGGAAAGCGCCAAGCGCGTCTCAACTGGCGGCTCGACATTGTGGGCCAGGACCTATTTGTACGAAGACAGCACGGTGCCTTATGGCCTCACCGGCACGCTCGACCAGAACGGCAACCGGCTGTCGACGATTTCGTACGACACGGGAGGCGAAGTAGCATCCACCGAGGACGCGGGCGGCGTCAACAAATACACTATCGTGAATCTCGAGGAGGTCGGGCCTGCCAATTTCTGGCGGCAGGTGACCAATCCGCTCGGGCACCGGACGGACTATGTCTATTCCAAGGCGCATAACACGACAGACGCTCAGCGCGTCCTGACGAGCGTCAAGGAATACGCCGATACCGGCGTTGCCGCGACGAACACCAGCTATCAATATTATGGCAATGTCAGCGACATGGCCATCGCGAACTATAGCGATGAGAAGGGTCTGACGCTCCAGTACGATATCGATTCCCAACTTCGCCCGACCCAGATGCGTGAAGCGGTTGGGACGGTCGATACGCGAACGACCAATTTCATCTGGCACCCGGTCTTCGATCTTCCCACCCATGAGGAAAGACCGGGGCTGAGCATCGACTATGTTTACAGCGCGACCGGCCTGCTGCAGTCGAAAACCGAGACCGACACCACAACGCAGACCCTCCCCTATTCGACCGCCGGCCAGACGCGCACCTGGACTTACACTTGGAACGGCAATGGCCGGTTGCTGTCGGTCAACGGGCCTAAAGGCGTAGATGCGGCTGGCCATGACGATATCACCAGCTTTACGTACGACAGCAATGGCAATCTGCTGACGTCTACCGACGCCATGGGCGTCACCTACGGATTCTCGAACTACGACGTCAACGGCCGAGCGGCGCTGATGACCGATCCGAACGGCGTCCAGACTGCCTTCACCTATGACGCGCTCGGCCACACCAAAACGATCACCGTCAAGGATCCGGTCTCGTCGTCCAACGATGCGATCACGACCCTCGACTATGACGTAGAAGGCCGTGTGATCGGGATCACCGCCCCGGCGACAGAAAAGCTGAACATCAAATATGATCTGGCCGGCAGGCTGACCGCAGTTCGCTCCTCCAATCTCGAGCAGATCACTTTCTCCTATGATGCGATGGGCAATGTTACCGGCGAGGCCGTCAAACGCACCGACGGCACGACGGCACGCGCCATCACCCGCACCTTTGACGGGCTGGGGCGGCTGCTTACGGCAACGCTGGGGACGAACCGGACGACGACATGGGCCTATGACACTCTCGGCAATCCGACATCGGTCACGGGCGCTCGCTCCAACGCGACGATACAGGCATTTGACGGGCTGAACCGGCTTATATCCACACTGGCTCCGGATTCCGGCACGACGGGTACGATCTACGACGCTCGCGACAATGCGACCTCGTTCACTGATCCAAAAGCCGTCACCACCACATTCGTGCGGGATGGCTTCGGTGATATAATCCAGGAGGTCAGCCCGGATCGCGGAACGAGCACCTATTATTATGATGCCGCCGGCGACAAGATCGCGTCGATCGACGGCCGGGGCCAGCGGATCGATTATGTCCGTGACGCGCTCGGACGGATCACGAGCAAGACCCCTGCGGGCCGCCCCGCGGAGACCGTGACCTATATTTATTCAACGACAGCGGTCAGCGGGCTTTATGACGTAGGCCATCTTACATCCGTCACCGATGGCAGCGGTACGACTTTTTTCAGATATGATCCGCACGGCAACCTTTCCATCAAGCGGCAAAGCATCGGCACGACAGCGTCGGCGAAGCTCATCTACGGCTATGATCTCGCCGACCGGATAACGCGCATCACTTACCCTTCGGGGCGGATCGTCAGCTATGGGCGCGATACCAAGGGCCGGGTCACGTCGGTGACGACCCAGGCGACCGCGACGGCGCCGGTCGTGACGCTCGCTTCGGGCATCACCTATGAGCCGTTCGGATCGATCCTGTCGGCGACGTTCGGCAACGGGCTGACCATGGCGCAGAGCTGGGGCAATGACGGCCGGTTGGCGAGCAAGCGGCTCTATCAGACGGCGAGCGGCACGAACCTGTCGTTGCTCACCTATGGCTATGACAATGATGACAATATCACCTCGATCGCCGACGGCGTCGATCCGACCAGGAGCGTCACCTATGGCTATGATGCGGTCAATCGCCTGACTCAAAGCATCCTGGCCTCGGGCAGCATCCGGCGGCAGGATTTCATGTTCGATGCCAACGGTAATCGGACAAGGGTCGAGCAACGGGCCGATCCGAGCGACACGCTGCCGATCCTGACGGCGACCTATACGCACAACAGCGGCACGAACCAGCTTGCCTCGGTGGTCGATGCGAGCGGCACCCGGTCGATTACCTATGACGGGCGCGGCAACACGCTCGGCGAGACGCGTCCAACCTCCACGATTACCGCCGGTTATGACGGCTATGGCAGGCTGACCAGCTATCAGACATCGGGCGGCGCCAGCCTGAGCAACGCCTATAACGGGCTGGACGAGCGCGTGCTGGCGGGAACCGCCACGGACATGCGCACCTATGTCTATGATCCCGATGGCCGGATGATGGGTGAATATGGCGTCTCGGCCACGGATGTGAAGGCGGAAACGATCTGGCTGAGCCCGGACGTCGGCGGTTCCGGTCAGCTATGGGGCGGCGACGACGGCGTCGGCGGCTATGCGCCTCTGGCGATCGCGACCGGCACGGCCGGGACGCTTTACTGGGTGCACGGCAATCATCTCGGCGTGCCGGTCGCGGTGGCCGACAGCGCGGGCAATCTGGCCGCGCCGACGGGCTATACGCGCGTAGGATTTCCGGGACAGACCCAGACGCTGCCGGACCTCTATTACAATCAATATCGCGATTATGATCCGACGACTGGGCGCTATATCCAGGCTGATCCGATCGGGCTTGGCGGCGGGAGCAACCCGTACAGCTATGCGATGGGGAACCCGCTCAAATATACCGACCCGCACGGAAAATTCATCATGGCGGGCATTATCATCGGCGCCCTGGTTATCGGTTACATAGACCTGGCCAAGCAGGTTTTCATGGACCACCGAAGCCTCGAATGTGTTAATTGGTGGGAGGTCGGAGGCAGCGCTGTCGTTGGCGGCATCCTTGGCGGCGCGGGCGGTTGGTTCCTTGGTGGTGGTGCCCTTGGTGGCGGCGGTGCCCTAGGGGGTGGAGGTGCCCTAGGGGGTGGCGGGGCTGCTGCTGCTGCAGAGGGCGGAGGCGCTGCTGCTGCGGCCGCAGAGACGACAGCCGCCGATGCCTCGGCGGCCGCGAACTACAGTTCGCAAATAGACCGAGCCGCATTTGGGAGCGAGCGGGAAGCGTACTGGCAAGGCGAAGCAGCGAATAGCCCCGGCGCGTACTCGGAAAGCGACTTAGCAAGAATGCAATCCGGAAAGGCACCTATCGGGTCAGATGGTCACCCGATGGAACTCCATCACGTGGACGGAACGCCCGAAGGCGATCTACAACCGATGACGCGCACCGATCATCGTTTGGGCGACAACTATCTCGCAAATCACCCTTGGCTAAAGAAATAGGTTGTTATGACCGATGACATTTTTCAAAGCGCAATGCGGTCCAGCGGCGATGTGGCTGGAGTTTTCGAATATGATGGCGATGTCGCTTATTTCTACCTCTATGATTTATCTAAGAACAAGGGGCAGCAAATTAAGTCAGCAATTCATGTAATGTCCGGAGTTCCCGATTTTTCCGATCGGGAAGTAAGAATTTCTTGGAATAAATCTGAAGACTTTGTGGGTCTTTATATTAAGAGAAAGTTATGGGCTGCGTTTGACATTGACGGCACTAAGTACGGTGGAGGGTATTCACCGACCGAAACACCGGTGCTTCCAGACGAATTGCTATCACGCTTTTGAGTTTCTGTATTCTTATTACGGTGCCAGTTTACCAAATGCACTAATTACACTAGGGGGTAACGCAGTGGCCTGCCTTCCACGCCTCGTCATCCCCGGTGTTCCCTATCATGTCACGCAACGTGGCAATCGTCGCGCCGAGACCTTCTTCGAAGACGGCGACTACGCACTCTATCGCGACCTTCTCGCTGAAGCGGCGGCCAGGGCGGGCGCGGCGGTTTGGGCCTATTGTCTGATGCCGAACCATGTCCATGTCATCATCGTGCCAAGCGACGCGGAGGGCTTGCGGCGCAGCTTTGCCGACACGCACCGGCGTTACACAGGCTATGTCAACGCGCGCAGCCGCTGGACCGGCCATTTGTGGCAGGGCCGCTTCGGTGCGGTGGCTATGGACGAGTCGCATCTGGCGAATGCGGTGCGATATGTCTCGCTGAACCCGGTCCGGGCAAGGCTCGTCGCGCGTGCGCAGGATTGGCGCTGGTCGAGCGTTGCAGCGCATCTGGCCGGGGAGGACGACCAGCTCGTCCAGGTCGCGCCGGTGCTCGATCGCTATGGCAGCTTTGCCGATTTTCTCGACGACCCGTTCGACGAGCAGCAAGCCTACCGGGCGCTACGACGTTCCGAGGCATCGGGGCGGCCGATTGGCAACGCGACGTGGATCGAGGCGCTCGAGCAGCAAACCGGGCGCACCTTGCACCACAGAAACGCGGCCCTAAACCACGTAATTAGTGTATTTTGTAAACTGGCACCGTAATACGTGTAGTACGTGGATGTGCCGGATAAAGCCCTAGATCCAACCTGCGTTAATACGATCGACTAAAGCCGAATACAGGTGTCTTTTACGATGACGTCAAAATGAAAAAATCTTTCATAGCATCTGCGGTGATCTCTGTTGCTCTAGCGATAACTGGTGTGTTTATTTTCTGGGTTCAGGCTACGCCCCCGACAAACCAAGAGGTTATCCTAAAATTTAACGAACATAGACGGACATTTGATGTCATTCGTGCCATGCTTCAGGAAGATAAGAATGTTCGGCAAATCGCGACTTGGGGCATTAGAACCCAAGATAGTATGATAGATGCTATGCCTCCGGTCCCTGATCTTTCACTGGCTCGGTACAAAAAATATTTGACACTCCTGTCAAGCGCCCAGGCTCTTGCCGCGTCGCGGTCATCGGGGGACAATCCAGATAGCTGCATTTATGTCTGGGCTTCTGGATGGGCGGCGGATACAAACCACGTGGCTCTATGCTGGCGAGGAAGCTCAAACGATCGATCAATGACATCTGGAGTTCCGGAAACCAATGGGCGCTTCATTTTTTATCCAGTCACCGAACGCTGGTTTATTCAGAAGGAAGTTTAGAGGCCTCGCTGAGGGGGAGCCTCTCGACTTACGCTCAGTTACGGTGACGTGGCGTAATTGAAGTAGCCATCCTCCTGCGTATGCGGAGTCGCCTTGGCAGGTGCTCCAGGCAGGAGGATGACCGATGAAGATATTTGCAGCGTTGGATGCGAGCGACAAGTCCACGCATGTGTGCGTGCTCGATGGCGACGGCGTGATTGCGAGGCGCGGTGTCTGTGCAACGGACCCAGCGGTGTTGGCGGCAACGCTCGAGCGACATGCACGCGGGCTGGAGCGTGTGGTTCTGGAGACGGGCCCGCTATCGGCATTCCTCTATCACGGGCTGATCGAACGAGGCGTGCCTGCGGTGTGCATCTGCGCGCGCCATGCCGAGGGCGCGCTGTCGGTTCGGATCAACAAGAGCGATGCGCACGATGCCGAGGGGCTGGCGCAGCTGGCAACGCCGAAAGCGTCGGACGTCCAGTCATGTGGAAGACATGGCTGCCGGAGATCGAGGCCCGCACCGGCCCGGCTCTCGTCCCGGAACGAGCGGAGTTCGATGGCAGTGTCGATCATGACCTGCAACATTTGCCGAGGAATCCGTCGGCGCTGCATCGGAAACACGTTATTGGCCAGGCATGATATCCGGCCCGGCATCCTCTTCATCGATTGTCGTGGGCGTCGCATGGGTCGAGCACGCGTTGCTCGGCAGGGCCGCCACCGCCGTCGCGATCATATGCGTCGCCGGGCTGGGCTATGCGCTCCTGACGGGACGTGTACCGGTGCGGCGCGCGGTGACCATCCTGGTCGGGTGCTTCATCCTCTTCGGAGCCCCCGGCATCGCGGCCGGGCTCAGCGCGTGGGTCACGCGCGAATCGCCATCGGCTTTGACTGAGAGCGAACCCACAGCGCCGCAATTCCCGATGGTACCACCGGCATCAGCGCGGACCGCTCCGGATCCTTTCAACCCATATCCGGATCCGGACGGATAGGCCGATCGGATCAACGACCATCCGGCCCATTGTTTGTCTCTGGCCTTTCGGAACATTGTACAACGTTCTGTACAGATAGGAAAAGTCAGCGCCCTGCCTGACATTCTAGATAAAGCCTTGATGATCGCCGCTTTCGCGCGTCTCGGGGCGCCCCGCTTCATGACTTGGCCGGCATAGGCCCGGCAGGGGCATGACAAAACTCTCCAACAGGCGGCCTCGACTTTTCCGCAGATTCCCCTCGTGAAGAGGCTTTCCAGGGGCCGAAATCCGCACCGAATTTTGTCACACGTCCAACACCGCCGCCGCGGGTTCGCCGCGCGATTCAACCCGAGTTTGGAATCGCCCATAGCGACGGCGCATACCATCAGCGGTGCGCCCCGCTCTTTCAGATGACTGAAACTATGCTTTTTGTCTGCTGCCGACCGCTTACACCCACGGCGCGGCCGCAGCCGGAGCCGCTAGACCCGCTCCACCATGCTCACCGCGTCCGCTGCCCTCAGCGCGGCGATCAGCCGGGTCAGATGGTGCAGGTCATGCACCTCGACGTCGATCGTGTTGGTGTGGAAGCCGGTATCGCGATTATCGAGCCGCATATTGACGATGTTCGCCTTTTGCGCGCCGATGATCGTCGCGATCACGCCGAGCGCGCCGGGCTCGTTCTTGACCTCGACCGAGATGCGCGCGGTGCCGCCATCGGTCTTGTCGCCCCAGGCGAGATCGACCCAGTCGGCATCGTCGCTGGTCGCGAGCGTCGGGCAGTTGATGGTGTGGACCTCGATCCCCTCGTTCGGCCGTCTCAGGCCGACGATGCGGTCGCCCGGCACCGGATGGCAGCATTCGCCGAGATCGAACGCCACGCCCGGGGTCAGCCCCTTGATCGAGATCGCGCTGGTCTGGGGCGGCAGTTCGCGCAGCGCCTCGGCGCCGGCCGAGCCCGGCATCAGCGCCTCCATCACCGCGGCATCGGGGATGCGGCGGCGCGCGATCGCTTCCATCAGCGCTGCTTCGTCGGGCAGCTTCAACCGCTTCAGCGCGGCGCGAATCGCATCGCCGGCGATCGGCGCGGGCAGGCGCTGGACGATCTCGTCATAGATTTTGTGGCCGAGCGCCTGATTCTCTTCCCGCTCCTTGTGGCGCAGATGGCGGCGGATCGCGGCGCGCGCCTTGCCGGTGATGGCGAAGCTCAGCCAGTTGATCTGCGGCTCCTGCGCCTTGGAGCGCAGGATCTGGACCTGGTCGCCATTCTCGATCCCGGTCTTCAGCGGCACCACCCGGCCGTTGATCTTGGCGCCCACCGCCTGGTCGCCGAGATCGGTATGCACGGCATAGGCGAAGTCGATCGGCGTCGCGCCCTTGGGCAGCTGGATCAGCTCGCCGCGCGGGGTGAAGGCGAAGATCCGGTCCTGGTACATCGCCATGCGGGTATGCTCGAGCAGCTCTTCGGGGCTGCCGGCGGTATCGAGGATCTCGATCAGGTCGCGGATCCAGCTCACCTGGGTCTCGGGGCGGACCTTGTCCTGCTTGTACGCCCAGTGCGCGGCGAGGCCGAGCTCGGCCTCGCTGTGCATCTCGGGGGTGCGGATCTGGATCTCGACCCGGGTATTGTCGGCATGGATGACCGAGGTGTGGAGCGAGCGATAGCCGTTGCGCTTGGGCGTCGAGATATAATCCTTGAACCGCCCCGGCACCATCGGCCAGCGGCGATGGATCACGCCAAGCGCCTGGTAACAGGCCTCCTCGCTCGGCACGATCGCGCGGAACGCCATGATGTCCGAGAGCTGCTCGAAGCTGATGTGCCGCTCGGCCATCTTCTTCCAGATCGAATAGGGGTGTTTCTCGCGGCCCGAAATATCGGCCTCGATACCGTGGCGCGAGAGCAGCAGCTTCAGGCCCGATCCGATCTTGGCGATGCGGTCGCCGCCGCCTTCCTTCAGCTGCTGGAGCCGCTTGGTGACCGATTCATAGGCTTCGGGCTCGAGCTGCTGGAAGGCGAGCGTCTGCATCTCCTTCATGAACTCGTACATGCCGATCCGCTCGGCGAGCGGGGCATAGATGTCCATCGTCTCGCGGGCGATGCGACGGCGCTTGTCCTCGCTCTTGATGTAATGGAGCGTCCGCATATTGTGCAGCCGGTCGGCGAGCTTGACCAGCAGCACGCGGATATCGTCGGACATCGCCAGCAGGAATTTGCGCAGATTCTCCGCCGCGCGCTCATTCTCGGTCTGCGCCTCGATCCGCGAGAGCTTGGTGACGCCGTCGACCAGCCGCGCCACCGCCGGGCCGAACAGCCGTTCGATCTCCTCGATCGTGGCGACCGTGTCCTCGACCGTGTCATGGAGAATCGCGGTTGCGATCGTCTCGTCGTCGAGATGCAGCTCGGTCAGGATGCCCGCCACCTCGATCGGATGGCTGAAATAAGGGTCGCCCGAGGCGCGCTTCTGGGTGCCGTGCGCGTTGACCGAAAAGACATAGGCGCGGTTGAGCAATGCCTCATTGGCCTGCGGGTCATAGTCGAGGACCCGATCGACGAGTTCATATTGGCGCAGCACGGGGTCAAGATGGGGCCGGGCGCTGCTGCTTTGCAACATTCTTGTGCGAAATCGCGCCGATGTGGCCGTAAAGGCACAAAAAGGCCGGCCGCGACGGCGTCGCGACCGGCCAGATTCCCGGGGAGATGTTTTCCGGAAATGCTTATTTTGCGCGCGCGTTGCACTTGGCCAGCGCGTCGGCATCGAACGCCTGGCCGGCGACCGCGAAAGAGCTCAGCTTGCCGACCCGCTGGGCGATCAGCTCGCAGACCACATTCTCGCGCTCGGGCGCCTTGCTGGCGACAAAGGCGTTCTCATTCCACTTCCACACAGTGCTGTGGGTGACGAGGCTGGTCTTGGTCGGCTGGGCGGCCGGGATGGCGGTGTAATAGCCGCCGGCAGGTGCCTGGGCCTGGCCGGCGACCGGCGAGAGCAGCATGACGGCGCCGACAAGGGCGGCGGCGATGGTGGAACGGGTCATTTTGTCCTCCTTTGAATTCAGTTGCGAATCACTACCTAACCCGATAGGTCTCTAGTTGCAACTGAAAACTTATATGGCATTTCCATGACGGGCTTTTTGCGATACGCTCGCCACCTGAGAGGATGATTATGGGCGGAAAAATCCGTGAAGTTCTGAGCGAGTGCAGCCTGCCTGCAGCGCTCGAGGCCATGGGCGAACGCTGGAGTTTCATGATTCTGCGTGCTGCCTTTAACGGCCTGCACCATTTCGAGGAGTTCCAGTCGGAACTCGGCATTGCGCGCAACATCCTGGCCAACCGGCTCGCCCGGCTGGTCGAGCATGGTATCCTGACGCGCGAGGCGATGCCCGAGGATCGCCGCAAGATCGAATATCGCCTGACCGAAAAGGGCGCTGCGCTGCTGCCGACCATGGTTGCGCTCCGCCAATGGGGCGAGCGCTGGGAGACCGGCTGCCCCGCCACCCCGGTGCTGGTCGATGCGCGCGACATGCGCCCGATCGGCCCGATCGAGGTGCGCTCCTGGGACGGGCGGGCGCTGACCCTGCATGATCTGCACTGGGCATTGGCTGAGGACCTGGCCGGTGTGGCTGAGATGCGCGCGGCCGAATAAGCTCAGGCTGCCGGCAGCGACTCGAGAAAGGCGCGGATCGGCGCGGCGATCGGCATTGGCTGCCCGCTCGGCAAATGGACATTGACGATCACCATGTCGATCACGGTGTGCAGCGCGCCGGATTCGGCGTGGCAAAGCTCGAAGCGCTGAGTCAGGCTCGACGTCCCGATCCGCGCGATGCGGACAAAGGCCTCGATCGTGTCGCCGAGCGCGAAGGGTTTGAGATAGTCGATCTCGGCACGGCGGACATGGAATTCGGTTTCAGTCCAGGCCTCGCCAAGCGCCGCCTCGATCCCGGTCCATTCCCAGAACTCGGTCACCGCGACATCGGCATATTCGAGATAGCGCGAGTTGAAGACGACCTTCTGGCCGTCGATCTCGGCATAACGAACGCGGAAACGGGTGGAAAAGGCAAAGCCGGGGCGAGTCATCAAGCGCCGATGGCCGCGCGGGGCGCATGCGTCAATCCGGCAGCGAGCCTTCGCCTGACTGATCGCCGGAGAAGAGTTCTTCGCGCCGATGCCCCCAGCGCACCAGCGACCAGGCGCGCTCGTGGAAATAGAAGAGCGTGATCTTGGTGATCACCTCAGTGCCGGCGATCGCGCCCGCGGTCTTCGCGCTGCCGCTGAAGAGGAAGCTCAGCACGAAGGTGTCCACGCTGCCGACCGCGCGCCACGACACCGCCTTGACGAACGAGCGCGGGTGGCTTTCGACGCCACGAAACAGGAACATGCCCGCTCAGCCGGTGCGTGCGGGGGTATTGACGCCCATGCTCTGGAGATAGCGCTTCACGTTGCGCGCCGCCTGGCGCAGCCTTTGCTCATTCTCGACCATGGCGATGCGCACGAAACCCTCGCCATTCTCGCCGTATCCCACGCCTGGCGCGACCGCGACCTTGGCATGGGTGAGCAATTGCTTCGAGAATTCCAGGCTGCCGAGATGGGCGAGCGCCGGCGGCAGCGGTGCCCAGGCGAACATCGAGGCGCGCGGCGGCGGAATGTCCCAGCCGGCGCGGCCGAAGCTTTCGATCAGCACGTCGCGGCGGCGCTGGTAGAGCTGGCGGTTCTGCTCGACGATATCCTGCGGCCCATTGATCGCGGCCACCGCGGCTGCCTGGATCGGTGTGAAGGCGCCGTAATCGAGATAGGATTTCACCCGGGTCAGCGCCGAGATCAGGGTCGGGTTGCCGACTGCGAAGCCGATCCGCCAGCCCGCCATCGAATAGGTCTTGGAAAGCGAGGTGAACTCGACCGCCACATCCTTCGCGCCCGGCACCTGCAGGATCGAGGGCGTCGGGCAGCCGTCAAAATACAGCTCGGAATAAGCGAGATCGGACAGCACCCAGAGCTTGTGCTCCTTGGCGAAGGCAACGACCCGCTCGTAGAAAGCGAGATCGACCACCTCGGCGGTCGGGTTCGAAGGGTAGCCCATCACCAGCACGCTCGGACGCGGCACGGTGAAGGCCATCGCCCGCTCCAGCGCTTCCCAATAATGCTCGTCGGGCGTGGTCGGCACGCTGCGGATCGTCGCACCGGCGATGATGAAGCCGAAGGTATGGATCGGATAGCTCGGATTGGGCGCGAGCACGACATCGCCGGGCGCGGTGATCGCCTGGGCGAGATTGGCGAGGCCCTCCTTCGAGCCGAGCGTCACGACGACCTCGCTGTCCGGGTCCACATCCACGCCGAAGCGGCGCTTGTAATAATTGGCCTGGGCCTTGCGCAGGCCGGGGATGCCCTTCGAGGCCGAATAGCCATGCGCATCGGGCTTGCGCGCGACTTCGCACAATTTGTCGATCACATGCGGCGGCGGCGGCAGATCGGGATTGCCCATGCCGAGATCGATGATGTCCTCGCCGGTCGCTCGCGCGTCGGCCCGCATCGCATTGACTTCGGCAATGACATAGGGCGGCAGGCGGCGGATGCGGTAGAAATCATCGGACACGGGGGTTTTCCTCATAGTCGCAAAGGCGACATGGAGTGCCTATACCAGACAGTATCAGCGCATGCGAAAGCAAAAACCGTGTGGGCTAAAGGAGATCAAGCGATGATCGGTGTTGCCCTGCTCCTGTCGGCGGCCGCCATGCCGGCGGATGCGCCGCCGCGGTGCGGCACGGTGACGCTGCCGGCGATGGTCGCGCTCTATGCACGGCTGACCCGGGATCAGGATATCCGGCGGATCGCGCGGCTCTATGGCCGGGACGGGCTGCTGATCGGGCCGGGCGGGGCGCCGATCACCGGAGGCGGCGAGGTCGAGCAATATCTGAGCGGTTTCGGCGGCTATCTGGTCAGCGACGACGCGCTGGTGATCGATCGGATCGAGCCGATCGCCAGAGGCTGGCGCACCTATGGACATTTCAGCCAGCACGGCACCACCCCGGACAAGAGCGCCTATGCCGCGCAGGGGCGCTTCACCGCTGAATGGACATGCAAGGGTAGCGGCTGGCATATCCTCCGCATGGCGACGGCACCGGGAGAAACGCAATGAACGATGCCGGGAGCGATGCCGCGACCGAAACAGCGCAGGATGCCGGGGTTTCCGGGGTTCTTCCCAGCCTAGAGGAGCTCCAGCACTGGACCTGGGTGATGGGTCGCGCCCAGCAGATGATGCTCGAAAGCGGCCTGTCGATGGCGTCGGCGGCGGGGCAGCAGGATCTCGGCCTGCCGGTGATCCCGGGCTTCAACGATCCAGCGACGATCAAGCGTGCCGAGGCTTTCTGGACGGACAGCCTCGATCTCTGGCAGCGCTTTCTCGATCCGGCCAAGCCGGCCCCGGCCGACGACAAGCATGCGCGCGACAAGCGCTTCGCCGCACCGCAATGGCGCGACAATCCGCTGTTCGACTGGATTCGCCAGAGCTATTTCCTGATCTCGGACCATCTGCTCCAGGGCGTCGATGCGCTGCCGGGCATCGACGAACGGCAGAAGGAGCAGCTGCGCTTCGCCGCCAAGGGCTTTGTCGATGCAATGAGCCCGAGCAACTTCCCGGTGACCAACCCGCAGGTGCTCGAAAAGACGATCGAGACCGGTGGCGAGAATCTGCTGAAAGGCCTGCAGCACATGCTGGCCGATATCGCCAAGGGCCAGCTGACCCATACCGACCCCGAGGCCTTCGAGCTTGGCCGCAACCTCGCGACCACGCCCGGCAAGGTGGTGAAGCGCACGCCGCTCTACGAGCTGATCCAGTATAGTCCGACCACCGAAAAGGTGCTCGCCGTGCCGCTGGTGATCTTTCCGCCCTGGATCAACCGCTTCTACATCCTCGATCTCACGCCGGAGAAGAGTTTCATCCGCTGGGCAGTCGACCAGGGCATCACCGTTTTCATGGTTTCCTGGAAATCGGCCGATGCCAGCATGAAGGACGTGGTCTGGGACGATTATATCGAGGCGCAGATCGATGCGATCGATACGGTGCGTGAGGGTCTGAAGGTCGATGCCGTCCACACCATCGGCTATTGCGTGGCGGGCACGACGCTGGCGGCGACGCTCGCGGTGCTGGCGGCGCGGGATCAGGCCGACAAGGTGAAGAGCGCGACCTTCTTCACCGCCCAGATCGATTTCACCCGGGCGGGCGAGTTGCTCAACTTCGTCGATGACGAGCAGCTCGCGCTGATCCGGGCGCTGTCGCCTGACGGGTTCGTCGACGGGCGCTATCTCGCGCTGAGCTTCAACCTGTTGCGCGGGCGTGACCTGATCTGGAATTATGTCACCAACAATTATCTGCTCGGGGCGGACTATGCGCCGTTCGATCTGCTCCACTGGAATGGCGACACCACCAATCTGCCGGCGAAATGGCATCTGAGCTATCTGACCGATCTCTACCGCGACAATCTGCTGGTGAAGCCGGACGCGCTCTCGGTCCATGGCACGCCGATCGACCTCAGGCGGGTCAGGACGCCATCCTATGTCCAGGCGGGTCGCGACGATCATATCGCGCCGGCCGAAAGCGTCTGGACGATCACTGAGCATTTCGCCGGGCCGGTGAAGTTCCTGCTCGCGGGTTCGGGGCATATCGCCGGCGTGGTCAACCCGCCGGCCGCGGGCAAATATCAATATTGGCTCAATCCCGAGCCGGTGAAGACGCTGGCCGACTTCGTCGCCGGGGCGACCGAGACCAAGGGCAGCTGGTGGCCCGACTGGATCGGCTGGCTGCGCGAGCAGGATGAGTCGATGGTCCCGGTCAAGGGCGCACGCAAGCCGGGCAAAGGCGCGCTCAAGGCGATCGAGGACGCACCAGGGACCTATGTAAGGACCCGCTAATCTGCTGATCTGGAAGCACTATCCCGCCGCATGACATTTATGTTGCGGTGCAACAAAACTCTTGCGGAATCCGCAGCGCGGGATTATATTGCAGTGCAGCAAGCATTCAGCAGGAGGCCGACATGGCCAGCAAGGGGCGCAAGCCCGGTACGACAGCAAAGGCCCCGGCGACGCCGAAGCCTGCCGTAAAGGCTCCGGCCAAGACGGTGGCTGCGGCCAAGCCTGCAGCCAAGACTCCCGTGCCGGCAGTCGAGGCTCCGAAATCCCCCGTCGCGGCAGCGGCTCCGAAATCCCCCGTCGCAGTAGCGGCTCCGAAATCCCCCGTCGCAGTAGCGACTCCGAAATCCGAAGCCGCGCTCGCTGCTCCGGTGAAGCCAGCGCCCGTTACGGCCAAGCCAGTCGAGATCAAGCCGGTAGCGGCTGCAGTCGAGACGGCGCCGGTCGCGCCGGTCGCACCCAAGATCGAGCTGCCCGCGCCTGCTCCCGTCGCCCCTGTGGTGCCCGAGCCGGTGATCGAAATGGCCGCCGAGCCCGCAGGGAAGACCCCAGAACCCGTAACTATCGTTGAAGCTCCCGCCGTCGCGATTGCGCCGGCCGCCACCATCCAGAAGGAAGTGATTACCATGGAAGCCACCATCAAGAACGCCACCGAAAAGGCCCAGACCCTGTTCGCTGAAGCCAATGAGCGCGCCAAGGCCGCCGTCGAGAAGGGCACCAAGCTTTTCGAGGAAGCCAATGAGTTCTCGAAGGGCAATGTCGAAGCCATCGTCGAATCGGGCAAGATCGCTGCCAAGGGCATCGAGACGCTCGGCCAGGAAGCTGCCGACTATAGCCGCAAGCAGTTCGAAGGCGCGACCGCCGCGCTGAAGAGCCTCTCGGCCGTGAAGTCGCCGACCGACTTCTTCAAGCTCCACAGCGACTATGTCCGCTCGTCGTTCGACTCGATCGTCGCCCAGACGTCGAAGAACACCGAAGCGCTGCTGAAGCTCGCCGGCGAGGTTGCCCAGCCGATCTCGAACCGCGTTGCGGTTGCCGTCGAGAAGGCCAAGATCGCAGCGTAAATCACGCTGATCGATCGACTAATCGGAAAAGGGCGGCCCCGCCGGGGCCGCCCTTTTTGCATGTGCGGCGCCGCTCCGGCGTCAAAACACCCCTAATGGCCCGCTACCCCTTGCCCTTGGGCGCCGGCTTGCCATATTTTCGGCTCACATGATCACTGACCTCACCACGACGGCAATGGCCGAGCGCCGCGGCGGCGATGGCGGCGATGACGAAGGCACCGGCCTCGGCATCGCGACCCGCACCCGTACCCGGACCAAGCAGCCGACGCCGTACCGGGTGCTGCTGCTCAACGATGACTACACGCCGATGGAATTCGTCGTGCTCGTGCTCCAGCGTTTCTTCAAGATGGACATGGAAGCGGCGACGCGGGTGATGCTCCATGTCCACCAGAAGGGCGTCGGGGTATGCGGCGTGTTCAGCTACGAGGTCGCCGAGACCAAGGTGGCGCAGGTGATCGAATTCGCCCGGCAGAACCAGCACCCGCTGCAATGCACGCTGGAAAAGGCGTGAGCTTCCAGTTCGTCTATTTCCCCGCCGGCAACCAGCTCAGATCAAGCCCGGCATAGCGATCGACGAAATTCGCCGCCTTGGAGAGGGCGCGTTCGTCAGTCAGCGTCACGCGCCCCACCTCGCGCGCGATCATCCCTTCTTCCTCCAGCTGGCGCAGCATGCGGTTGACATGGACTGCGGTGAGGCCGGTCGCGTCGCCGATCTCCTCCTGGGTCAGGCCGAGCATGAAGCTGTCGCCCATATCCTTGTCGAGCATCCGCATCCGGTTGCGCATCTCGATCAGGATCGCGGCGACACGGGCCTTGGCCGAGGTGCGGCCAAGGGCGGCAAGCCGGTCAGTCAATGCCGCGCGCTCGATCTGGTTATAGACCAGGATCAGCGCCGCGAGCCTTGGATGGCCGCTGATCAGCCGGCTCATCGCCGAGCGTTCGAACGGGCACACCATGGCCTCGGTCAGCGCAGTGATCGTCTCGGGCGCTTCGCGATAGACGAGGGCCGAAACCGCGATCATGTCGCCGGGGAACAGGAAGCGCAGGATCTGCCGGCTGCCGTCGTCGAGCAGGACCGAGCTCATCATCATGCCCTTGCGCAGGATGAACAGCTCGCCGCCGAGATCATTCTCGCGCTGCAGAGTCGCACCGCGGCGCAGATTGCGCTCGCGCTCCTCCAGCTTTTCGAGGGCGGCGTGTTCGCCATGAGTCAGCGTGACCATGGTGCTCAATTTTTCGGCGAAACAGCTGCCCGACACCCAATCGCCCCCTAAACCCCGGGACAGCCAGAGCATCGCAGGAGAATCAGTGCATTAAAGTCGATCAAGCATTGTTACAGCGATGTTGCCGGCGCGCGGTGCAAAGACGCGGTGCTTGCGCAGCCGTGTGCAGGCGATAGAAGCCGCCAATGGACCGTATCCTCATCCGCGGCGGCAAGCGCCTGTCGGGCAAATTGCCCATCTCCGGCGCGAAGAACGCCGCCCTCACCCTGATGCCCTGCGCGCTGCTCACCGAGGAGCCGGTGACGTTGCGCAACCTGCCGCGCCTCGCCGATGTCGACAGCTTCGGGCATCTGCTCAACCAGCTCGGCTGCTCGACCCAGATCGAGGGCGCGCGGCCTGAGGATTTCGGCCGGGTGATGACGATTCGCGCCGGCAAGCTGACCGCGACCGAAGCGCCCTATGACATTGTGCGGAAAATGCGCGCGTCGATCCTGGTGCTCGGGCCGCTGATCGGCCGCGCCGGCGAGGCGACGGTGTCGCTGCCCGGCGGTTGCGCGATCGGCAACCGGCCGATCGACCTGCATCTGAAGGCCATGGAAGCGCTCGGCGCCGAGATCGAGCTGTCGGCTGGCTATGTGAAGGCGACGGCGCCCGGCGGCAGGCTGGCCGGCGGCCGGGTGACCTTCCCGATCGTCTCGGTGGGCGCGACCGAGAATGCAGTGATGGCCGCCGTCACCGCCAGGGGCCCTTCGATTATCGAGAATGCGGCGCGCGAGCCCGAGATCGTCGATCTGTGCAACTGCCTGGTCGCGATGGGCGCGTCGATTTCGGGGATCGGCACCGAGACGCTGGAGATCGAGGGTCGCGACCGGCTCCATGGTGCCACCTATCGGGTAATGCCGGACCGGATCGAGGCGGGCAGCTATGCCTGTGCCGCGGCAATCACCGGCGGGGCGCTCGAGCTGATCGGCGTCGCGATCGACGATATGCGCGCGACCGTCGCGGCTCTAATCGAAGCGGGGGTCACCATCGAGGAGCGCGGTGACAATCTCTATGTCGAGGCCAAGAACGGCCTTGGCCCGCTGACGCTGTCGACCGCGCCCTTTCCGGGTTTCGCGACCGACATGCAGGCGCAGTTCATGGCGATGCTGACGCTGGCCGACGGCGCCAGCGTGCTGACCGAGACGATCTTCGAGAACCGCTATATGCATGTGCCCGAGCTGGCGCGGATGGGCGCCGACATCCAGGTCCGCGGCCGTACCGCGGTGGTGCGCGGCGTCGACAAGCTCGTCGGCGCGCCGGTGATGGCGACGGATCTGCGCGCCTCGATGAGCCTGATCCTCGCCGGCCTCGCGGCGGAGGGCGAGACGTCGGTGCAGCGCGTCTATCATCTCGATCGCGGCTATGAGCGGCTCGAGGAGAAATTGAGCGCGGTGGGCGCGGATATCGAGCGGGTCAGCGACGGCTAGGGTGGACCTCTATCTCGTCATCAAGACTGTCCATATCATCAGCGCCACGGTCCTGTTCGGGACCGGGCTCGGCATCGCGGCCCTGTTCTTCTCGTCCAACCTGAGCGCGGATGCCACCGCGCGCCATTTCGCCGCGCGGATGACGGTGCGGGCCGACTTCATCTTCACCCTGCCGGCGGTGATCCTCCAGCCGCTGAGCGGATTGTGGCTGGTGTGGAGGGCGGGCTTCGCCTGGACCGATTACTGGCTGGTCTGGACCTATACGCTCTACGCGCTGGCCGGCATCTGCTGGATTCCCGTGGTGCTGATCCAGATCCGGATGAAGCAGATGCTCGATCGCCAGGCGGGTGGCGAAGCGATCGATGAAGCGGCCTATCGGCGGCTGTTCCGCTGGTGGTTCGGGCTTGGCTGGCCGGCCTTTGGCGGGCTGATCGCTGTCTTCTTCCTGATGGTCGCCAAGCCCTCATGGTGAGCCGGGTTCTCGTCATCGGCGGCTATGGCAATTTCGGGAGCTATATCGCGAACGCGCTGGCCGATGATGCGAGCATCCGGCTGCTGATCGGCGGCCGATCCGCGGCGAAGGCTCAGGCTTTTGCCGCCGGGCTTCCGGCCGCGCACCCGGCCGAGGCGCATGTCATCGACATCGCCGCCGATGTGGCGTCTGCGCTCGCCCGGATCGCGCCGGATATCGTCATCCATACGACCGGGCCGTTCCAAACCCAGGATTATCGCGTCGCCCAGGCCTGCATCGTTCAGGGCTGCCATTATGTCGATCTCGCCGATGCGCGCGACTTCGTCGCCGGGGTCGGTACGCTCGATCGGCAAGCGCGGGACAAGGACGTGCTGATCGTGAGCGGGGCGAGCTCGGTGCCGTGCCTGACTGCCGCGGTGATCGACGACTATCTCCCCGGTTTCGCCCAGCTCGACCAGGTCGATTACGGGATCAGCGCGGCGCAGCAGACCAATCGCGGGCTGGCGACGACCTCGGCCGTGCTCGGCTATGTCGGCAAACCCTTCACCACGCTCCGCGACGGCGCGATGCGCGTGGTGCATGGCTGGCAGGGTGTGCACAGCGAGCAGTATCCCGAGCTCGGCACCCGGCTGTTCGGCAATTGCGATGTGCCCGACCTCGCCCTGTTTCCGGCGCGCTATCCCGGCCTGCGTACCCAGCGCTTTTCGGCCGGGCACGAGCTTGCGATCCTGCATCTCGGGACCTGGCTGCTGAGCTGGGTCGTCCGGCTCGGGCTGGTCCGGTCGCTCGCCGATCACGCCGAAATGCTCCTGCGCCTCTCGCTGCTGTTCGACCGGTTCGGATCGAGCCGGAGCGGCTTCCATATGGATCTGTCGGGCACCGGCCATGATGGTGCGCCGCGCCACGCCCGCTTCTTCCTGATCGCCCGCTCCGGCCACGGCCCCTATATTCCCTGCATGCCGGCGATCCTGCTCGCCCGGCGGCTGGCGCGGGGCGAAACGGTGCAGCGCGGCGCGGTGCCGTGCCTCGACCTGATCACCCTCACGGACTATCTCGCCGCGCTCGAAGGGCTCGACATCAGCGTGGTGCGGGAAGACGCCGCCTGATCAGATCGCCGCCAGTGCCTGTTCGAAGTCGGCGATCAGATCATCGGCATCCTCCACGCCGATCGAGATGCGCACCAGATTGTCGGTGATCCCGAGCGCCTGTTTGCGCGCATCCGGCACGGACAGATGCGTCATCGCGGCGGGGTGGCTGGCGAGCGTCTCGGTGCCGCCCAAGCTGACCGCGAGCTTGGCGATCTTCAGCGCGTCGAGAAAGGCGAAGGCCTCCTTCTCGCCACCGTTGACGAGCAGCGAGAAGGTCGATCCGGCACCGGTGCAGTGGCGGCGATAGATGTCGGCCTGGCGCTCCATGCCGGGGGTGCTTTCAAGGAAGCCGAGATAGCCGACGCGCTCGACCTTGGGGTGGGTTCGCAGATAGTCGCAGACCTTCACCGCATTCTCGCCTGCCCGGCTCATCCGCAGTTCGAGCGTCTCGAGGCTGCGCAGCAACATCCAGGCGGTATGCGGATCGCAGATCGTGCCGATCGTGTTGCGCATCATCCGGATGGTGTTGATATGCTCCTTCGAACCGAGCACGCCGCCCGCGACGAGATCGCTATGGCCGCCGGCATATTTGGTCAGGCTGTAGACCACGATATCGGCGCCATGCTTGAGCGGCTGGAGCCAGAGCGGGCCGAGAAAGGTATTGTCGATTGCGATCGGTGGCCTGTCGGCTGCGTTCTTGAAGATCGCGTCGCGGCTCGCGGCAACTGCCTGGATGTCGACCAGGGCGTTGGTCGGGTTGGCCGGGCTCTCGAGATAGATCAGGGCGACGCGGCCGGTCGCTGCCTTGGAGAGGACAGCATCGATCTCCTCGCGGGTCGCGCCCGCCGGGAAATCGAGCCAGTGCACGCCGAAGCGGCCGAGGATCCGCGCGATCAGCGTCTCGGTCGCGGCATAGAGCGGGCCCGAATGGACGATCGTGTCGCCCGGCTTGACCATCGACAGGAACAGGGTGGCGATCGCCGACATGCCCGAGGAGAAGGCGAGCGCGTCTTCGGCATCTTCCCAGATGCCGAGCCGGTCCTCGAGGATTTCCTGGTTCGGCCCGTTGAAGCGCGAATAGACCAGGCCTTCGGCACCGCCCGGACGCTTGCCGGTGACGCCCTCGAAATGGCGCTTGCCCGCCGCGGCATTGGGGAAGACGAAGGTCGAGGTCAGGAAGATCGGCGGCTTGAGCGAGCCTTCGGACAGCATCGGATCATAGCCATGGCCCATCATCAGCGTTGAGGGCTTGAGCTTGCGGTCGCCGATCTTTTCGACGGAAGGCTTGGGCTTGGTGCGCGCGGCGACGCCGGTCAGATCGGCTTCGTCTTCGTTCTTGATCGCCATGATGATATCCTGTGGAGAGGCTGTTGCGGGCCTTCTACCGCGCGATAGTCGCATTTGATACTGGTTGAGTGGGTGCGGTAACAGCCTGATTCCCGTTGCGTAACCAGCCTCGATCCGGGTCGTTCCGTCAGCGTCTGTATAAAGACGTGGGATCATGGTTTGAATCGGGGGCTTGCCGGCAGCTCCATGCTGGAATGTCATGGGGGTAGCCGGGCATTTTCGGCCTCTATCCGAAAATACATTGAGTATTATCAATTAGTTGTTTGAAATCAGCCTGTTGGAAATGTCAGGCCGTGAGGCTCTAGCCCTGCAGTCCGATGATCGAGATCTGCCGGCCATAGCCCGGCTCGCCGCGATGCGTTGCGCGGCGGAAGCTGAAGAAGCGATGGGCGTCGGCATAGGTGTCGAGGCCGAGCATCTCGATCGTCGATAGCCCGGCCGCGGCGAGGCGGTGGGCGACATAGGCTTCGAGGTCGAACTGGTGATGGCCGGGCTTGCCGGGTGCGAAGAAGCGTTCATTGGCCGGGTCGTCAGCTTCGAAGCGGCGGGCGAAAGCGTCGTCCACCTCATAGCTTGCCCGGGCGATGCACGGGCCGATTGCGGCGGCGATCCGCTCGCGCTTCGCGCCGAGCTGTTCCATCGCGGCGATTGCCGAATCGGTCACGCCGCCGATCGCGCCCTTCCACCCGGCATGCGCCGCACCGACCACCTCGGCCGTGCGGTCTGCGAACAGCACCGGCGTGCAATCGGCGGTCAGGATGCCGAGGGCGAGGCCGGGGCGATCCGTGACCAGGGCATCCCCCGGCGGCCGATCGTCGAAGCCGGTCAGGGCCCGGACGACATCGGCTGAATGCGTCTGGTAGAGCGTGACGAGCCGCGCGCCGGGCAGCACTGCCTCGGTCGCCAGCCGGCGATTCTCCGCGATGGCGGCCGGCTCGTCGTCAGAACCGAGCCCGACATTCAGACCGGCATAGTCACCGGTCGAAACCCCGCCGCGCCGGCCGAGAAAACCGTGCGCCACGCCGTCGAGCGCGCGGGCGCGGATCACCTCGACGTCGCTCATGCTCACAGCACCAGCCGCATGATGCGGTCATCGTCGATCGTCTCGCCGACCCGGAAGGCGTAGCGGCCGATCTCGCCGAAGCCGTAGCGCTCGTAGAAGCGCCGGGCGCGGTGGTTGTCGACATAGACGCTGAGGATGATCTCCTTGGCGCCGTGGCTGCGGGCATGCTCGAGCGACCATTCCATCAGTTTCTGGGCGACGCCCGTGCCCTGCCAGGGGCCGAGCACATAGAATTGATAGAGCTCGATCGCGTCGGGCCGCCATTCGCCGGGAAAGGTGACCGGACCCATCTTGACGAAGCCGATGATCTCGCCGTCGTCGAGCGCGAGCCGGACCGCGAAATTCGGGTCGGACAGCTGCGAGGGCAGGCCGTTGGCGCCGAACGCCTCGTCGAGGAAAGCGGCGAGATCGGACTGACGGTAGAGCGTGCCGAAGGTCTCGGTGAAGGAACGCCGCGCCATCGCGGCCAGCGCCGGGCCGTCGATCGTGCGGGCGTCGCGATAGGTGATCATGCGAAGCCTGCCGGTTCCGGCCAGGCCGGCGATGTGATCGCGAGCGCCTTGAACAGGGTGCCCATCGTCTCGGTGAGCCTCGCCGTGTCGGCGGCGATGCCGGCCGCGCGCTCGGGCGCTGCCTTGCTCAGGGCGGCAGCGCGCGCGTCGATGCCGAGCGCGGTTAGCAAGGCGCCCTGGCCGATGACGGCCGAGGCACGCGCCCCCTCTGCCAACGCTGCGGCGGCGAGGGTAGCGAAATCGACATGCGCGGTCAGGTCCTGCTCTCCCGGTGTCTCGAACGGATTGGCGAAGGCGTGCGCGCGTACCGCTTGAAGCGTGTCGCCGATCGCGGGCCCCTCATAGCCATAGTCGATCGCGAGTACAGCACCCCCTTGCGCGGCAATTGCCTGGGCGAGGGTGCGCATCACGGCGACGCTCGCGGGCGAGGTCTCGATCACGGATCCGGGTGCCGCCTCGCGCAAGGCCGGCGGGATGATCGCATCGGGCACCGGCTTGCCTGCGATCGGCAGGAAGAGGGTGTCCTGGCAGGCGACGAGCCGCTCGTGCCAGCTGTCGGCGGCGCGGACGAGTTGGCGGATCGGCAGCGCGTCGAAGAACTCATTGGCGATGATGATCAGCGGGCGATCTTTGGGGAGGCTCGCCACTTCATCGTGCCAGGTCGCGTCCGGCACGCGTTCGGCCTGCGCGGCGCGGAGGATGGGGCTGGTCTCGACGAAATGGACGGACGGCGTGAGGCCCGCTTTGGCCATTGCGCGCAGGGCATCGGCGGCCAGCGTGCCGCGCCCCGGACCGAGCTCGACCCAGGCGATATCGGGCCGCCCGGCCCGGTCCCAGAGATCGGCGCACCACAGGCCGATCAGCTCGCCGAACATCTGGCTGATCTCGGGCGCGGTGGTGAAATCGCCAGCGGCACCGAGCGGATCGCGCGTCGCATAATAGTACGCGTTGGCGGCGGCCATGAACTGGGCGATCGAGATCGGGCCTGCGAGGGTGATGGCGCGGGCGAGGCGATCGGCGAGCGATGCTTCTTCTTCTCCCCTCCCGCTTGCGGGAGGGGTCGGGGGAGGGCTTGTCAAATTCATGGTCGTCTCGCTGGCGGACATGCCCTCCCAGTGTCGACTTCGCAATCGGTCAATCAGGCCCCCGGCCTGATTGAGAAATGCGCGGGGCGCATTTCGGCCGATTGCGAAGTCGACACTCCCCCTCCCGCAAGCGGGAGGGGAGAAGGGTCAGGCGACGCTCTCGCCCCCGGCGATGGGTTCCACCCGCTCGCGGCGCTTCGCCGAAGTCGCGATCAGATAGATGCCGCCGGCGATCATCGGCAGGGTCAGGAGCTGGCCCATATGGATCGTCGTCGCGAAGATGGTGTCCGCGAACTGCGAATCGGGCTCGCGGAAGAACTCCACGGTGAAGCGGGCCAGGCCGTAGAAGAGCAGGAACAGCCCCACCAGCTTGCCCGGATCATAGCGCGCCTTGGTCTTCCAGAAGGCGAACCACAGGATCGCGAACAGCACGATCCCCTCGAGGCCTGCCTCGTAGAGCTGGCTCGGATGGCGGGCGATCTCGCCGCCGCCGCGCGTGAAGACGATCGCCCAGGGCAGGTCCGAGGGCTTGCCCCACAGCTCGCCGTTTACGAAATTGGCGAGCCGGCCGAAGAACAATCCGAAGGGCACGCAGCAGGCCAGATAGTCATGGACACGGAGCCAGTTGAGCTTGTGCTGCCGCGCGAACAGGATGATGCCGAGCGAGGTGCCGATCATCCCGCCATGGAAGGACATGCCGCCATCCCACAGCTTCAGAATCTGCAGCGGATTGAGGAACATGCCGGGCGCGTAGAAGATAACATAGCCGAGCCGTCCGCCCAGGATGATGCCGAGCGTCGCGTAGAAGACCAGGTCATCGGCGTGGCGGCGGGCCATCGGGCTGCCCGGCGTGGCGATCAGCTTGAGCAGATACCACCAGCCGATCAGGATCCCGGAAATATAGGCGATCGAATACCATTTGATGGAGAATTCATGGCCGAACGGGCGAAACGTCACCAGATCGGCATGGAGATGAAGGTCCTCGAACCGGATATGGTTCTGGGCGGCGACAAGGGCATCAAGGATCAAGGCTTTTCCCCAAGGGTTCAGCCCTCCATAAAGAGCAGCAACGACAAACCCAAGGGGAGACACGATGCGGACTGAACTTGACCGGCGGATGGATGAGGGGCTGGCCATGTTCACGGGCGAGGGCGGGCCGTTGCCGCTCGGGACGATCGCGCTGAACGGCGTCGATCTGCCGCTGATCACGACCGTACCCCCGGCGCTGCCGGCCTATTTCGCGCACTACTGCGCCGAGCATAAGGACAAGGTCTTCCTCGTCTCCGGCGACGAAAGGCTGACTTTCGCCCAGGTCTATGTCGAGGCGGAAAAAGTCGCGCGCAGCCTGGTCGGCGAAGGGCTGATCAAGGGCGAGCGGGTCGGCATCGCCATGCGCAACTCCCCCTCCTGGATCACTTTGTACATGGGGATCGTCATGGCCGGCGGGGTAGCCTGTCTGCTCAATGGCTGGTGGCAGTCCGAGGAACTCGCCGCGGCGATCAACGATGTCGGCTGCACCCTCGTCTTCTCCGATCCCTCGCGCAAGAAACGGCTCAGTGCGATTCCGGGGCTGACGCTCCCGGTCTTCGAGATCGACGATCTCCTGCCGCTGCCCCAGGCGATGGCCTCGGTGACGCACAGCTGGCCGCGGGTTCCCCTGCCCGCGCTGACGGGCGACGATCACGCCACCATCTTGTTCACCTCGGGCTCGACCGGCCAGTCGAAAGGCGCGCTCAGCGATCATCGCGCGGTGCTGCAGGCGGTGTTCAACTATCTGACTCAGGCGCTGGTGATGCTCGGCATCTCCACCGCCGACAACGGGCCGCCCGAGGGTCAGCCGGCGACCCTGCTCAACGTGCCGCTCTTCCATGTCACCGCCGAGGTGCCGGTATTCCTGCAGAGCTTCGCAATGGGCCGCAAGCTGGTGCTGATGCACAAATGGGATGCCGAGGAGGCAATGCGGCTGATCGAGGCCGAGGCGATCACCTATTTCGTCGGCGTGCCGCTGATGAGCTTCGAGATCCTGACTCATCCGAATCGCCCGAAATATAATCTCTCGACCGTCACCGATTTCGCCGCCGGCGGCGCGCCGCGCCCGGTCGAGCATGTCCGGCGGATCAAGGAAGAAATGGGCGGCGGCGCGCCCTTGCTCGGCTATGGCCTGACCGAAACCAACGGAGTCGGCTGCGGTAACTGGCGCGAAAATTATCTCGCTAAGCCTAATTCGACCGGCCGCGCCTCGGCGCCCCTGGTCGATCTCGCCATTCTCGACGGCAATGGCCGGCCGGTGGCACAAGGGGTGCGCGGCGAGATCGGCATCCGTTCGGTGTGCAATTTCAGGGAATATTGGAACCGGCCCGAAGATACCGCCGCCGCCTTCACCGCCGATCGCTATTTCCTGTCGGGCGATATCGGTTACCTCGACGAGGACGGTTATCTGTTCATCGTCGATCGCAAGAAGGACATCATCATCCGCGGCGGCGAGAATATCTCCTGCCAGGAGGTCGAGGCGGCGATCTACCAGAATCCGGCGGTCGCCGAGGTCGCGGTGTTCGGGCTGGCCGACGAGCGGCTCGGCGAAGTGCCGGGTGCGGTGGTGAAATACCGGCCCGGCGCTGCGCTGACGCCCGAGCAGCTCTGCGCCTATCTCTATGCGCATATCGCTGCGTTCAAGGTACCGCAGCGGATCTGGACCTCGGAGGAACCGCTGCCGCGGCTGGGGACGGAGAAGATCGACAAGGTGAGCCTGCGCGCGAAATATCGGGCGATCGCGGAGGCTGAGGCGGCGGCTGGCTGATCTCACATATCCGTTCGCCCTGAGCTTGTCGAAGGGCCTTCAAGAACGAAACGCTGCGCCTGGAACATGGGCTTCGACAAGCTCAGCCCGAACGGGGGTGGGGTTCGGTCAATGAGACACGAGTGAAGCGGGCCTTCCACCCTTCCCTTCTCCACGATACAGCAGCCCGATGGCGGCGCGGGACATGCTCGGAAAGATCGACCGGCGGCAGCTGCTGATCGGCGGCGGCGTCGGCGTCGGGCTGCTGGTCGCCTGGGGTGTGTGGCCGCGTCATTATGCGCCGAACCTGACCGCGGCGAAGGGCGAGACCATCTTTGGCGCCTGGCTCAAGATCGGGGCCGACGGCCATGTGACGGTCGCCGTGCCGCAGGTCGAGCATGGCCAGGGCGTCTACACCACCTTGCCCCAGATCGTCGCTGACGAGCTCGGCGCCGACTGGCGCACCGTCGCAGTGGAGCCGGCGCCGCTCAACCCGCTTTATGCCAATCCGATGGCGGCCGATGTGCTGTTCGAAGGCGTGTTCGACGCCTTGCCGACGGCGTTGCGGACAAGCCATGCCGCGCGCACCGCGCTCGAACTGACCGGCGGCTCCACCTCGGTGCGCGCCTTCGAGAATGATCTGCGCCAGGCCGGCGCCGCCGCGCGCGTGCTGCTGTGCAAGGCGGCGGCGGCGCGCTGGAAGGTCGATTGGCGGGCCTGCGGCACGGCGGGCGGGTTCGTCGTGCATGGCGGCGACAAGCTCCGCTTCGGCGAGCTGGCGGCCGAGGCTGCGGGCGGATCGCTGCCCGATCCGCTGCCGATGCGCGGCGGCGATGCCAACCGGCTCTACGGCCAGTCGCTGCCCCGGCTCGACGTGCCGTCCAAGGTCGACGGCTCGGCCAATTTCGCGGGCGATATCCGCCTGCCCGACATGGTGTTCGCTGCGATCCGCCAGGGCCCGGTCGGCGATTCGAAGCTGATCGCGGCTGATCGCGCCGCCGCCGATCGCGTGCGCGGGGTGTTGTCGGTCGTCACCAATGATCGCTGGGCCGCTGCGATCGGCAATAACTGGTGGTCAGCGAACCAGGGGCTGACCGCGCTCAACCCGACCTTCGAGACAAAAGGCGCGATCATCAGTTCGTCGAGCATCGACGACGCGCTGACCGCCGCGCTCGACGGCCCCGGCGAACGCATGGCGAGCGCGGGCGATCTGGCGGCTGCGTTCAAGGGCGCGCGGCTGGTCACCGCCGAATATCGCGCCGGGCTCGCCGTCCATGCCGCGATCGAGACGATGACGGCGACCGCGCAGTTCAAGGACGGCCGACTCGAAATGTGGCTGCCGACCCAGGCGCCGGGGCTGGCCCGGTCCGCGGCGGCGGCGGCGATCGGCATCGGCGAGAGCCGGGTGGTCGTGCATCCGATGCTGATCGGCGGCTCGTTCGGAGCGAATCTCGAGCATCAGGCAGCCGAACAGGTCGCGGTGCTCGCGCAACTGCTCAAACGCCCGGTCCAGCTCGTCTGGTCGCGCAGCGAGGATATGCTGCACGATCGCTATCGCCCGCCGGCGGCGGCGCGGATGTCGGCGCGGCTCGGGCCGAACGGGCAGATCCTGGGCTGGCTCGCCAAGATCGCGGCGCCCTCGACCGGGCATGAGCTCGCCGGCCGGCTGATGGCGGGCGACAAGGCCGTGCGCGCGGCACTGGCGCTGCCGGGGATGGGCGACCGCTACGCAGTCGCCGGCGCCACGCCCTTCTATCATATGCCGACCTATGCGATCGACCATCACCCGGCCGATATCGGGGTGCCGACCGGGCACTGGCGCGGCGGCGCGCACAGCTACACCAGTTTTTTCACGGAATGCTTCCTTGACGAGCTTGCCCATGTCGCCGGCACCGAACCCATGTCGTTCCGCATCGGCATGCTCGGCGGCGATGCCCGGCTCGCACGCTGCCTGTCGACCGCTGCGTCGCTCGGCGGCTGGGAAGGCGGGGTGCAGGGCAGTGCACAGGGCATCGCCTGTCACAGCTTTCGCGGCAGCCATATCGCAGTGCTGGCCGAGGCGCATATCGGCGACGACCAGAGCGCGGTGGTCGACCGGATCGTCGCTGCGGTCGATTGCGGGCGCCAGGTCAATCCCGATGTGGTGCGCCAGCAGATCGAGGGCGGTCTGATTTTCGGCATGACGGCGGCGCTGGGCGGCGCGACCGGCTTCACCGAGAATCTCGCCGATGCGCGCACGCTCGGCGATCTCGATCTGCCCAAGCTCGCCGATATCCCCGACATCACCGTCGAGCTGGTGCGCAGTGAAGCCGATCCCGGTGGCGTCGGCGAGCTCGGCGTGCCGGCGATCGGCCCGGCGATCGCCAATGCGCTCCAGGCCTCGACCGGCTATCGCATTCGCAACTTGCCGCTGGTACGCGACGAGGAATGATTTTTCCCGAAGGCCATCCCGCCATCCCCGCACCCAGGATCGGCGTGCTGCTGATCAATCTCGGTACCCCTGACGGCGCCGATGCGCGCTCCGTGAAGCGCTATCTCGCCGAATTCCTGTCGGACCGGCGCGTGGTCGAGATTCCGCCGATCGTCTGGCAGCCGATCCTGCGCGGCATCATCCTCACCACGCGGCCGAAGAAATCGGCGCATGCCTATGGTCTGGTCTGGCGCGACGACGGTTCCCCGCTTGCCGCGATCACCCGCCTCCAGGCCGCGGCGCTCAAGGATGCGTTCGGGGCCGGCGTGATGGTCGATTGGGCAATGCGATACGGCAATCCATCGATTGCCGCGCGGCTGACGGCGATGAAGGCAGCCGGGTGCGAGCGCATCCTGCTCGCGCCGCTTTATCCGCAATATTGCGGTGCGACGACCGCCACCGCCAATGACAAGGCATTCGAGGTGCTTGGAGGGATGCGCTGGCAGCCGGCGATCCGCACCTTGCCGCCCTATCATGACGACCCCGCTTATATCGATGCGCTGAAGCAATCGGTCGAAGCCTCGCTCGCCGCGCTCGATTTCGAGCCCGAGGCGATCGTTGCGAGCTTCCACGGCATGCCGCAGCGCACGCTGGAGCTCGGCGACCCCTATCATTGCCAGTGCCGCAAGACCGCGCGTCTGCTGAGCGAGGCAATGGGCCGCGAGTTGCTCGTTGCCTTCCAGTCGCGCTTCGGGCGGGCGAAATGGCTCGAACCGGCGACTGACAAGGTGCTCGAATCCCTGCCGGGCAAGGGCATCAGGAAGGTCGCAATCGTCGCGCCCGGCTTCTCGGCAGATTGCCTCGAAACGCTGGAAGAGCTGGCGTTCCGTGGCCGGGAAAGCTTCGTCGCGGCAGGGGGAACGCATTTCGCCTATCTGCCCTGCCTCAACGACAGTGCCGAAAGCATCGTCATGTTGCGACTATTGATCGCTCGGGAGCTTGAAGGCTGGAACGTCACCGCCTAGCCTTGGGCGCGAAAAGGCAAGGAGAGAGCCATGGCACGCGTCGCGATCGTTACCGGAGGCACCCGCGGGATTGGCGAGGCGATCAGTCTTGCGCTCAAGGACATGGGCATGACGGTCGCCGCCACCTATGCCGGCGACGATGCGAAAGCGGCCGATTTCACGGCGCGGACCGGCATCAAGGCCTATAAATGGGATGTCGCCGATTATGACGCGTGCCAGGCGGGCTGTGCGCAGGTCGCCGCCGAGCTTGGGCCGGTCGATGTGGTCGTCAACAATGCCGGCATCACCCGTGACGGCACGATCCTGAAGATGACCTACCAGATGTGGAAGGAGGTCATGGATACCAATCTCGGCGGCTGCTTCAACATGGCCAAGGCTGTGTTTCCCGGCATGCGCGAGCGCAAATGGGGGCGGATCGTCAATATCGGCTCGATCAACGGCCAGGCCGGGCAATATGGCCAGGTCAATTATGCCGCCGCGAAATCGGGGATTCACGGCTTCACCAAGGCGCTTGCCCAGGAAGGCGCCCGCGCCGGGGTGACGGTCAACGCGATCGCGCCGGGCTATATCGATACGGACATGGTCGCGGCGGTGCCGGCCGATGTGCTGGAGAAGATCGTGGCGAAGATTCCGGTCGGCCGGCTTGGCCAGGCGCAGGAGATTGCCCGGGGCGTTGCGTTCCTGTGCTCGGAGGAAGGCGGGTTCGTGACGGGGTCGACTCTGTCGATCAATGGCGGGCAGCATATGTACTGACGATTGCAGGCGGCACTGCGTGCCGCCGATGCGCGCAGCGCAGCAATCGGCACGGCCGGCGGGTGGGCGTCGCCCCACCCGACCGACGGCGGCTTTGCTGCCGGCGCTCCGCCTACCCGCCCCTGGGAAGTTGAACGATGTATCTTGCAAGCCGTGCCTGTTGTCCGCTTCGTTCCACTAGCGGATGCTCTGCGAACGTGACACCCATATGCAGGTGAGTGTTCATCAAGGCCCGACAATCATCGGGGTCGCGACGCTGGAGCATTTAGACCCGCCCATGGGGGTTGCTTTCGGGCCTTTCACGCCGTCCGGCCAGTATGACTGCGACAAGCACGCGAATACAATCGAAGGCGACTACGTTGATGATAAAGGGAAATTATTGTCCGTGTTCACCGAGCAATACGGACTCATCGAAACCGCTTCGATAGCGATCGAGGATTGGGCTGACCCTTCGGTGGGAAAGCACCTGACTGTGTGGTTCAAGGACGGCGGCGATTTCGCCAAACTTTTCTCCGCGCATGACGATTACAAGGCATATTACCCGTAATCGGGATAGTCCCGCTGACCACCGTTGGCGGCCATCCGTCCATGGGCTGCTATCTCCAACATCATCCCCATAAAAATCGAGGGCCGGCCCCGTCTCCGGAACCGGCCCTCTCCCTCGGATACGCTACGCGAGGGAATCCGTCAGCGGCAGTAGCGCGGATCGTCCGAGCGGGCGATCGCGCGGCCGGCCAGCGCGCCGGCCCCGGCACCGAGCACCGTGCCCAGCGCGCGGTTGCCATGCCCGGCAATGCCGTTGCCGAGCAGCCCGCCCGCGATCGCGCCGATGATCGTGCCGCCGCTATTGTCGCAGCGCCGGTCGCGATAATCGCGGCGCTCGCGATATCCGCGATAATCGCGATATCCGCGGTCCTGCTGGTAATAGCCGCGATCATCGCCGCGCTGGTCCTGATAATAATGGTCGTACCGCTGCGCCGCTGCGGGTGTCGCCGGAATCAGGGCGCTGGCGCTCATTGCGAGGGCAGCGCCGGCAAGGCTGAGCTTCCTGAACATGATGAGTCTCCAATGGGTCGTTGAACCCCTTGTGGCCTCGCCGGCTTGAGTGTGTCCTGAATGGAGTCGTTAGCCCGCGTTCAGGAATGCTTGCGCGCGCCGCCCGGCTCGCTCAGGGCGGGACGATGCGCATCCTCTATTCGGTCCTGCTGTTGTGGCTCCTGACGCCGGACTGGATGGGGCAGGCGCAACTGCCGCTGCTCGGCGACGATCCGGTGTTCGAGGCGCAGCCCGTTTCGCTCGATGCGGCAAACCCTGCCCTGCGCCGGGTCGGGCAGCTGACCTGGCTGGGCGGCGTGCAGCTCATCGGGCACACTGCGGCCTTTGGCGGCTTTTCCTCGATGCAGGTGGCGGGCGACCATTTCACCCTGCTCAGCGACGGCGGCAATATCGTCCGCTTCCGGATGGATTCGCGCTGGCGGTTGAGCGAGCGCGGCTTTGCGGAACTGCCCGCCGGGCCGGGCACGGGCTGGGGGAAGGAGGACCGGGACAGCGAATCGATGACGGTCGATCCCGGCACCGGCCAGACATGGGTCGGCTTCGAGCGCGCCAACCAGATCTGGCGCTATACGCCCGGCCTGATGCGGGGCGAGGCGCATGCCGCGCCGCCGGCAATGGCTGACTGGCCGCCCAATGGCGGGGCCGAATCGATGGTGCGGCTGGCCGATGGCAGCTTCATCGTGATCAGCGAGACAGGTCCCGGGGCGCATGGCAAGGGCCGGGCGGCGATTCGCTTCGCCGGCGACCCGACCCTGCATCCGCGCGCCGGATTCGCCTTCACCTTCCTGCCGCCGGCCGGGTTCGACCCGAGCGACATCACCGCGCTGCCCGATGGCAGGCTGCTGGTGCTGGTCCGGCAGTTCAGACTGCCGTTCGACTTTACCGCCAGGCTGGTGATCGTCGATCCGGCGGCGATCCGGCCGGGCGCGCTGGTGCGCGGGCGCGAGATCGCGTCGTTCGCCAGGCCGCTGATCCATGACAATTTCGAGGGGCTCGCGGTCACGCGCGAGGGCAATGCGACGATCGTGTGGATCTGCTCGGACGACAATCAGCTGTTCCTGCAGCGCAGCCTGTTGCTGAAGTTCAGGCTCGAGCCGGATTCCGTGTCACCGCGTCCGCATAAACCCCCGCTCCGGCATGGCCGGACCGCTTAAACGGCATCGGCCCGCTTCTCGCGGCGGAGAAGCAGGCCGATAATCGCATTCGGAAAAAACCGAAGGTTAAGCGGCGGCCGAAGCGGCGCCAAGCTTCTTGCGGACGTCGCGCTTCAGGCGACGTGCACGCAACGACAGCTTGTCGTCAGTGGTCTTGACCAGCCAGTTGTCCAGCCCGCCGACATGCTCGACCGAGCGAAGGCCGTGAGTCGAGACGCGCAGCTTGACACTGGTGCCGAGTGCTTCCGACATCAGCGTGACATTCTGCAGATTCGGCAGAAAGGTGCGCTTGGTCTTGTTGTTGGCATGGGAAACATTGTTCCCAACCAGCCGGCCCTTGCCGGTCAGTTCGCAAATCCGCGACATAAGTCGTATCCTGAGGTTCGGCCAAAGGGCTGCAACAGCCCTGTAAAGGCGGCGCGGATAGCCGGATCGGGACAGGGCGTCAACCGATTCAGCCTTTACCGATGCAACCTACCGGGTGAAGTAGCGTTAATTACGGTAACGATTCGATTTACCCGTAGAATTCTGGAGAATCCCCATGCGCTTCCTGCTCGCTCTGATCGGCCTTGCCGCCGTCGTCGTCGCCGTGCTGCTTTCGCTTGGCCTGATGACCCTCAAGACGACCCCCGGCTCGATGCCGACCGTCAGCCTCAATGGCGGTTCCGCTCCCTCGGTCAACGCGAATCTCGCGACGGTGACGATGGGCACCGAGAACAAGACGATCGACGTACCGACCGTCACCACCACCCAGAAGACGATCACGGTGCCGACCGTGACGATGACCAAGCCCGGCGAGCCGACCGGCAACAGCAGCGCCGCGAAGTAAGCGAGCCCAAAGGGCAGTACGACGCCGTCCGGGCTGGCCCGGGCGGCGTTGCTGTTGCAATAGGAGTGCGTGTTTCCGATCCCTGCCCCGATGCGCGCTGCGCTCGACGCCGCTGCCGATGCCGCTGCGGCGGGCGAAGTGCCGGTCGGGGCGGCCATTGTCCTTGACGGCAGGATCCTCGCGGTCGCCGCCAATGCGCCGCGCACGCTGCATGATCCGACCGCCCATGCCGAGATGCTGGCGATTCGCGCCGCTGCCGAGGCGATCGGCGGCGACCGGTTGTCGGATTGCGACCTGTGGGTGACGCTGGAGCCGTGCGCGATGTGCGCCGGCGCGATCGCCCATGCCCGGATCGCCCGGCTCTATTATGGTGCGAGCGACCCCAAGGGCGGCGCGATCGAGCATGGGCCGCGGCTGTTCGCACAGCCGACCGTGCATCACCGGCCGGAGATCTATCCCGGGATCGGCGAGGGCGAGGCGGCGGCGCTGCTCCGGGATTTCTTCGCGGCACGGCGTTAAACCCCGCCGTCATGCCGGATTTGTTCCGGCATCCATGTCTCCGCATGAGCTTCAGGCGTTGCGTCTGCGGGTCCATGGACCCCGGAACAAGTCCGGGGTGACGAAGCTCTTGGGAACGGCCGGCGGGAGACTTTTAGCGCACCCGATTCGAACGCTTGTCATCATGCAGTTGTGAAGACGGCTGAAACACGCCAAGGAACAGGGAGCGCCATGGCACCGCTTCCCCCCTTCCCCTGGATCGACGTCGCGATCATCTTCGCGCTGATCGTGTTGAACGGCGTGTTCGCGATGTCCGAGCTCGCGATCGTCTCGTCGCGCAAGGCCCGGCTCGAGGCGATGGCGCGGGCGAAGAAGCGCGGTGCGCGCACTGCGCTGGCGCTCGCGGCCGACCCCGGCAAGATCCTCTCGACCACCCAGATCGGCATCACGCTGATCGGCATCCTCGCCGGCGCCTATTCGGGCGCGAGCCTGGGCGGGCCGGTCGCGGCGCGGCTCGCCTTTCTCGGCCTGTCGGACGAAACCACCCAGACGATCGGCTTCGGCATCGTCATCGCCATCACCACCTATGCCTCGCTGGTCGTCGGCGAGCTGGTGCCCAAGCAGATCGCACTCCGAGCGCCCGAGCCGATTGCGGCGGCCATGGCCGGACCGGTGGCGGCGCTCGCCTGGGGCACCGCGCCGATCGTCTGGCTGCTCGATTCGTCGAGCGGGCTGCTGTTCCGCCTGATGCGGCTGAAGCGAGAGACCGAGGATCATGTCACGGCGGAGGAACTCCACCTGATCGTGGCCGAGGCCTCGAAATCGGGCGTGATCGAGGAGCATGAGCGCTCGATCATCTCGGGCGTGGTCCGGCTCGCCGATCGGCCGGTACGCGAGGTGATGACGCCGCGCACCGATGTCGAGTGGATCGACGCGACGCTCGACGATGCCGGCATCCGCGCGGCTTTGGTCGCCGCGTCGCACAGCCGGCTGCCGGTCACCGAAGGCTCGGTCGACACGGTGATCGGCGTGGTCCAGGCGCGCGATATCGTGATCGCATTGTTCAAGGGCGAGCCGCTCGATCTGCGCGTGCTGATGCGCCAGGCGCCGGTGGTGCTCGACCAGATCGACGCGATGGATGCGCTCGACGCGCTGCGCCAGGCCGAGGTGCCGATGGCGCTGATCCATGACGAATATGGCCATTTCGAAGGCATCGTGACGCCGGCCGACCTGCTCGCTGCGATCGCCGGCGAATTCGCCTCGGACGCCGATCCCGACGAGGCGCCGTCCGTGGTCGAGCGCGAGGACGGATCGCTGCTGGTCGCGGGGCAGATGGCGGCCGACGCGCTCGCTGAACGGCTCGGCATCGATCTGCCCGAGGACCGCGACTATGCGACCGTCGCCGGGCTGGCGCTTGCGGTGTTCCGGCATCTGCCCGGCGAAGGCGAGAGCTTCGTCGAGCAGGGCTGGAAGTTCGAGGTGGTCGATCTCGACGGCCGCCGGATCGACAAGCTGCTGGTCAGGCGCGCCCTGAGGCGGGAATGACGTCCTAGCCGCCGAGCTTGCCGAAGGCCGCCTCATAGCCGGCCCTGTCGCCTGCGTTCAGCAGTTTCGCCTGCTCGATCCAGCGATCGCGCGCCATCCGTCCCTTGAACGCGCCGAGCCGGGCATCGAGATCCGCCGCCTCGGCCGGAGTCAGCGCGGCGATCTGGTCGATGCGGGTGAAGCCGAGCTCGGCGAGCGTCGCCGCGAGCTTGGGGCCGAGGCCCTTGAGCTGCGTGATCTGGGTGGCCACCGGGGCGGCCGGGGCAGGAGGTTCGGGCGGAAGATCGGCGGCAAGCGCTGCGGGATTGGCGTCGAAGGGTGCGGCGGCGACCACCGGCTCGTCAGCAAGAGGCGACGGGGCAGGTGGGGGTGGTGCGGCTGGCGGCGCGGGCGGCGCGACATGGACTGTGGTCGATCCCGGCGCGCCTTTTTCCGCGGCTTCGCGATTCGCCACCAATTGCCGCTCGCCGGCGACGCGCTGGCGCTTGAGCGATACGCCCCAGAAGATGCCGAAGATCACGGCAATCGCGAACAATGCGAGCAGGGCGAGGATGAGGGTCGTTTCCATGTGATCGCTTCCGTGGTTTGCCAGCCCGCCTTACCGCAGCGGCCCCGGCAAATACCATGGCCGCGGCGCCTTTACGTCGGCGTGTCGGGTCAACCCGGCGAATTCCCGCTGCGCGCGATTTCGCGCCAGCCAATGTCGCGGCGGCAAAAGCCCGACGGGAAATCGATCGCGTCGACGGCGCGATAGGCGCCGGCCTGGGCTGACGCGATATCGGCTCCGGTTGCGCTGACAGCCAGCACGCGTCCGCCCGAGGCGACAAGCGTTTCGCCATCGCGGCGCGTGCCGGCCTGGAAAACCACCGCGCCGGTGGCTTCGGCCCGGTCGATCCCGGCGATCGCGCCGCCCGTCTCCGGCGTGCCGGGATAGCCCCTGGCAGCCATCACCACCGTCAGCGCGGTGTCGGCCGAAAAGCGCGTGGCGGCGTGGCCGCCGAGCCTGCCCTCGGCAACGGCGAGGAGCAGGTCGAGCAGATCCTCCTCGAGCCGCAGCATCAGCACCTGACATTCGGGGTCGCCGAAGCGGGCATTATATTCGATCAGCTTCGGCCCGTCGGCGGTCAGCATCAGCCCTGCGAACAGCACCCCTGAAAAAGGCGTTCCCGCCGCCTTCATCGCCGCGACGGTGGGCAGGATGATCTCCTCCATCGCCTGGGTTTCGAGCGCGGACGTCAGCACCGCCGCGGGGCTGTACGCGCCCATGCCGCCGGTATTGGGGCCGGTATCGCCCTCGCCGACACGCTTGTGGTCCTGCGCGGAACCGAAGGGCAGCACTGCCTCGCCGTCGGTCAGGACGAACAGGCTGACCTCCTCGCCCTCGAGAAATTCCTCGATCACCGCCTCGGCGCCGCGCACCGCGAACAGATCAGCGATCGCCGCCTCGGCCTCCGCGCGGGTCGTCGCGACCGTAACGCCCTTGCCCGCGGCGAGGCCGTCAGCCTTCACCACCACCGGCAGGCTGAAATCGCCGAGCGCGGCCAGCGCACCGTCCCGCGATGTGACGCGGGCATAGCCGGCGGTCGGGATCTTCGCCCGCGCGCACAGATCCTTGGTGAAGCCCTTCGAGCCCTCGAGCTGCGCCGCAGCCTTGTTCGGCCCGAACACGGATATGCCCATCATGCGGATATTGTCGGCAAGCCCGTCGACCAGGGGCGCCTCGGGCCCGATCACGACCAGCCCGATCGAATGGCGATGGCAGAAATTGATCACCTCGCGGTGATCGGCCGGGTCGAGCGCGGCCAGTTCGGCATGGGCCGCGATCCCCGGATTGCCGGGGGCAGCATATAATTTCGTGAGGCGCGGCGATTGCGCGAGGCGCCATGCCAGCGCATGTTCGCGACCACCGGACCCGATCAGCAGGACATTCATGGCCGACCCATTCTCCGACAGCACCCAGGAACGGGCTGCGCGGCTCGTAGCCGAGCCGGTCGCCGGCGACAACGCCGCGCCCGTCAGCGTCGGCGAACTGGCGCTGAAGCTCAAGCGCGTGGTCGAGGGCGAGTTCGGCCATGTCCGGTTGCGCGGCGAGATTTCGGGCTACAAGCGCGTCGCCTCGGGCCATGCCTATCTCAGCCTGAAGGACGACAGCGCGGTGATCGACGGCGTGATCTGGAAGGGCCAGGTCTCCGGCCTTGCCTTTCAGCCGCAGGACGGCGTCGAGGTGATCGCGACCGGGCGGATCACCACTTATCCGGGCCGCTCCAAATACCAGATCATCATCGAACGGATGGAGCTGGCCGGCGAGGGCGCGCTGATGGCGCTGCTCGAGAAGCTGAAAGCGAAGCTGGCGGGCGAAGGGCTGTTCGACGTTCGCGCCAAGAAGAATTTGCCCTATCTGCCGCGCGTGATCGGCGTCGTCACCTCGCCGACCGGCGCGGTGATCCGCGACATCCTCCACCGCCTCGAGGATCGCTGCCCGACTCATGTCCTGGTCTGGCCGGTCAAGGTGCAGGGCGATGGCGCCGCCGCCGAGATCGCCGCCGCGCTGCGCGGTTTCGATGCCATTGCCCCGGGCGGACCGGTGCCGCGCCCGGACCTGATCATCGTCGCGCGTGGTGGCGGCTCGATCGAGGACCTGTGGGCGTTCAACGAGGAAGTCCTGGTCCGCGCGATCGCCGGCTGCTCGATCCCGCTGATCTCCGCCGTCGGCCATGAGACCGATACGACGCTCGCCGATTTCGCCGCCGATCTGCGCGCGCCCACGCCGACCGCGGCGGCGGAAATGGCGGTGCCGGTGCTCGCTGATCTGCGCCTCACGCTCGACAGCTACGGCCAGCGTACCGAGCGCTGCGCCCGGCGCTATCGTGAGCGCGCCCGCGAACGGCTCGACGCCCTGGTCCGTGTGATCCCGAGGCGCGATGCGCTGCTCGGCCCGCAGCGCCAGCGCGCCGACGATCTCGGCGCGCGGCTCGATCGCGGGCTGGAACGCCGCGTGACGCTGGCGCGCGGCGTGCTCGACCGGTCGGCGGGTGCACTCAGGATTTCAATGCTCGATCGCCAGTTCGCTGCGGCCAGGGCCCGGCTCGAACAGACCTGGCGGCTGGTCGAATCGCTCAGCCACAAGAGCGTGCTCGATCGCGGCTATGCCTATGTGACGGCGCGGATATCGGGCGAAGTGACCGGCTCGGCGACGGCGGCGCGTGCGGCCGGCGCCCTCACCCTCCATTTCCGGGACGGCGCCGTCGATGCGCGGGTTGAGCGCGCGGGCGGCAAGGCATATGAGAAGACCAGCCCGGACCAGCCGAGCCTGTTGTGAGCCCCAATGGTTAGTAAAGTCCCATGTTGATGTCGAATTCCGATCGGCCCGCGCGCCTTCATTATATGGCCAATGGCTTCCGTGTGCTCGCGACCGGCGATCATGTCATCTGCGCCATCTCGGGTGCTCGCATCACGCTCGAGGACCTGCGCTACTGGAGCGTTGCGCGGCAGGAACCCTATGCCTCTCCGGAACTCGCGACCCAGGCCCTCGCGCCGCAATGAATCGGGGGCAGCGCTGGATTGGGGGGAATGTCGCGCTGCTGATTCTGGGAAGCTGCACCGCTGCGGCTGAGCCTCAACCCGTAGTTCAGCCGGCTCAGCCGGCTGTCCGCGAGGCCAGGCCAGCGCCCCTGCCAGCCCGCGCCCCCCTGCCAGTCCGGGCGCCGACGCGCACCGGCTTCAGCTATTCGGGCAGCATGATCCAGGGCGGCATGGTGATCGGCACGGCCCCGGCCGGGACCAGCCTGCTCGCCTTTGACGGCGCCGCGGTACCGGTCGCGCCCGACGGCCGCTTCCTGATTGCCTTCGATCGCGATGCCGGCCCGATGGCGACGCTGGTCGCGACGCTCGAGGATGGCCGCACTGTGCGCGACACGCTGACGGTGGCGCCCCGCGCGTGGAATATTTCGCGGCTCGACTCGCTGCCCAAATATCCGGTGCCGGCGCCCGAGTTCGAGAGGCTCCGCCCCGCCGAACTCGCGCAGATCAACGCCGCGCGGCATATCCAGGTGATCTCGGACGGCTGGCGCCAGCCCTTCATGTGGCCGGTGCTTGGCCGCATCTCGACCCTGTTCGGTTCGCAGCGCATCTACAAGAATGGCGAGGCGGGCTCCTATCATTCCGGCATCGACATCGCCCGGCCGACCGGCACGGTGGCGCTCGCGCCTGCCGATGGTGTCGTGATTCTCGCCGCCGATCACCCCTTCACGCTGGAGGGCAATCTGCTGATGATCGATCACGGCATGGGGCTGAACAGCGCCTTTCTGCATCTCTCGAAGATCACAGTCCATGTCGGTGAGCGGGTGCAGCGCGGCCAGCCGATCGGACTCGTCGGCATGACGGGCCGGGCGACGGGTCCGCATCTCCACTGGAGCATGAAGTGGCGCGATTCCCGGATTGATCCACTGCTCGTCGCGGGGCCGATGCCCGTCGCGCAATAGCAATCCGCGCATTCGCACTTGCAATAAAGTTACGCGCAAAAGGCACCAAACTGCACCGACATTTCGCGTCTGTGTCATTTAGGATACATGTATCCTGAAACGCGCGGGATAAATCTGAATGGGACCTTTACAGTTCCGCACCGCTTGTCCCATCAAATGCCAATGTCTCTGGGGGCCGTATTGCGTGCGGCTAAAAGGGGCTTGGCAATCCACCCTGCCGGATCGTGAAGATGCGAGCGGCGGGGCCAAGCGAGGGAAAAATTCGTGATTCAGAACAGCCTTTTCGCGCGCAAGATGAGCTTGCTCGCCACCGTGGCACCGATGTCCATCCTGCTGGCCTCGGCGCCAGCCTATGCGCAGGATCAGGGCGCTGTACTCCCTGCGGTTGACGCTAAGGCGGCGGCAGACAAGAAAACGGACGATACCGAGATCATCGTCACTGGTTCGCGCATTCGCCGGCCCAATCTGGAATCGACGGTGCCGATCGCCAGCATCAAGAGCGATGACATCTATAGCCAGGCGAACCCGAATGTCGGCGAGGTTCTCAACAATCTGCCGCAGCTGCGCAGCACCTTCGCGCAGCAGAACCCGGGCCTCGGCATCGGCATCGCCGGCCTCAACCTGCTCGATCTGCGTGGGCTTGGCGTGACGCGCACGCTGGTGCTGGTCAACGGCCGCCGCCACGTGCCGTCGGACCTTCAGAACAGCGCCTCGGCGGTCGACATCAACACGATTCCCACGGATCTGGTCGATCGCATCGACATCGTCACGGGCGGCAACTCGGCGGTCTATGGATCGGACGCAATCGCAGGCGTCGTCAACTTCGTGCTGAAGGACCATTTCGACGGCCTGCAGGTTCGCGGTGGCGATAATATTCCGCAATATAAGGAAGGCGGCAATCGTTACATTTCGGTCGTCGCGGGCAAGAACTTCGCCGACGGCCGCGGCAACATCGCCGCCGCCTTTGAATATACGCTGCAGGATCGCCTCTTCGGTTCGGATGTTCCCTGGTTGCGCACGGTCGATGGCTTCGCGACCATGGACACCGACCCCAGTGGCAGCGATGGGATTCCTGACGGTGTCTTCTCGCACGACATCCGTTCCTCGACCATTGCGCGCTATGGTCTGATCCCGATCATCGAGGCACTGAACCCCGCCGCACCCTGCGGCAAAGGCATCACCGCCGGCAACGGCTCGCGCACCAACTATAGCTGTGATTACATCTTCAACTCTCTGGGCGGCCTCGTCCCGGTGACCGGCACCCGCGTCAGCACCGGCCCGAACGGCACGTGGCTCGGCGGCAATGGCGACAACAACCGCGAAGACCAGCTGCTGTCGATCCTGCCGTACAATCAGCGCATCGCCGCCAATGTCATCGGCCATTACACGTTCAGCGATGCCGCGACCTTCTTCGTCGAAGGCTCCTATGCGCGCGTTCACACGATCGGCGCCAACTCCGGTCCTGCGTTCGACCAGGGCGCAGGCGTCACCTTCGCCGATTCTCGTGCGAACTTCCGGCTGGACAACCCGTTCCTGAGCCCTGAGGCACGCGCGACGATCACCAATGCGATCCTCGCCTCAGGCGCCAGGCCCAGCCTGACCAGCATAACGCCGCTGGTCGCTGTTGATCCCGTCACCGGCGCCATCACCCGTGACGATCGACCTGCAATTCTCGCCGGCACCTTCCGTATCCCGGTGGCGCGCAACCTGACCGATCTCGGCATTCGCGACGAGGATGCGCTCCGCACGACCTATCGCTTCGTCGCCGGCTTCAGGGGCGAGATCACTCCGCACCTGAACTACGAAGTCTCGGGCAATTATGGCCGCACCAACGAGAAGATCAACATTCTCGGCAACGTCAATGTCCAGCGTCTGCTGCTTGCGTTTGACGCGGGCCGCGATCCTGCCGATGGCAAGATCAAGTGCCGCTCGCAGTTTGCGGGCGGATCAGCAGCTAATCCGGTGGCAGACGTCGATGGTGCCGCCACGCTTGCGGCCGATATCGCGGCATGCGTGCCATACAACCCGTTCGGTGGAAGCGACAACACTGCGGCGAAAAACTATATCGTCGACAATTCCGGCGACCATGGCCATCTCGAGCAATGGGATTTCACTGGGTTCGTTTCGGCTGACTCCGGTAGCTTTTTCAACCTGCCCGGCGGCCCGGTCGCCGTCGTGCTGGGCGGCGAGTGGCGGAAGAATAACGCCATGTTCAAGGCGGATCCGAACATCGAGAATGGCCTGACCTTCGAGAATTCGCTGCAGACCTTCAGCCCGACGGCGTCGACGGTGACCGAAGGCTTCACCGAGTTGAACCTGCCGGTCCTCAAGGACAGGCCCTTCTTCAAGAGCCTGAGCCTCAGCGGCGCAGCGCGCGTTTCGCACTATAACGGCGCGACCGGCACTGTCTGGGCATGGAACTTCGGTGGCGAGTGGGCGCCGACCCGGGATATCCGGTTCCGCGCGAACTACGGCAAATCGGTGCGTGCCCCGAACTATACCGAGACCGATGCGCCGCTGAGCGAGAATTTTGCCCCCGGCTTCGGTGATCCTTGCAACGCCAACCGCATCGGCTCGGGCGCCCCGGCGCGCGTGGCCAATTGCCAGGCAGCGCTTGGTGCCGCGATCAACAATTCCGACTACCAGAGCCTGACGAGCCTCACCTATTCGCTCAAGATCCTGAGCGGCAGCAATCCGGACCTGAAAGCGGAAACGTCGAAGTCGTTGACGGTTGGTACCGTGATCACGCCGCGCTGGGTGCCGGGCCTCGATATCACGGTCGATTATTACGACATCAACGTGCAGAATGTGATTTCTACGCCATCAGCGCAGCAGATCGTCAATCTCTGCTACGATACTGGCCAATACTGTAATCTATTCCAGCGGAACCTTACGGGTGCTACGCTGGCTACCGGCGAGGTGCCCGGCGAGATCCTGTATTTCTCGCTTCGCCAGGTCGGTCAGAACTTCGCGTCGCTGAAGCGTCGGGGCATCGATATCCAGCTGAACTACGATCACTCGTTCGGCGCCGACACACGTCTCAGCCTTCGTGGCTTTTACACGCACCAGCTCCAGAACAGCAACTATACTGACCCGACGAATCCGAAGTTCGAGACTCGTATTCTTGGCCAGTTGGGCGATCCGAAAGATGAGTTCACGTTCAACGCGGATCTTACCAAAGGGCGGGTAACCTTTGGCTATGGGGCGCATTATATCGGGCCGATGTATACGACCGCGTATACCAATCTGTTCTCGATCAATGGCCTTCCGCCAGCGAACGCCGATATTTTCGACCACACGACCTATCCGTCGGTCCTTTACCATGATGTCCGCCTCTCGGTTCAGATCGGCTCGACCGCCACGAACCGGAAGGGCTTCGAGTGGTTCGTCGGCATCCACAACGTAGGCGACAAGCACCCGCCGCTTGGCACCGCGGCCACTGGATCCGGCAGCGCGATCTATGACGTGCTGGGCCGCAGCTTCTTCACCGGCTTCCGCGCCACGTTCTAATCCGGCGCGACTGCTGATATGCCGGGGACGGGAGGAAACTCCCGTCCCCTTTTTTCGGGTGTCTCGCATCATGTCGTCGAATCCAGTTGAGGCGGCCTATCGAGAAGTCGCGGCAGGGCGCGTCGCGGACGCGGTGGCATCCCTGGAGGCGGCTGGAGTTGCGGGCGACGCGGCGGCGCTTGCGGAGCTTGCGGTCTGGTATCTCCGTGGCACGCCGGTTCCACGTGATCTGACGCGGGCACGCATCATGCTGCGGCGTGCGGTGACGATCGGGCATGTAGACGCAGCGCTCATGGAAATCGCGCTTGTCGCCAACGGCAGTGGCGCCCCGCCCGATTGGGCCACGGCGCGCACGCTGCTCGATCGAGCGGCTGCCAGCGACCCGGTGGCGGCCGGCCATGCGAGGCTGCTGGGCAAGATGGCGCTCGACGGGGCGGGCATGCCGGCTGCGGTCCCTCCCTCCAGGCGCCTGAGCGCCTCTCCCGACATTCAGCTTTTCGCCGGTCTGTTCACGCCGGAGGAGTGCGCTCACATTGCTGAAGTCGCGGCGCCGTCGCTGGCGCCGTCGGTGGTGGTCGATCCGCACACTGGACGACACTCGCCAAATCCCGTGCGCACCTCCTTCGACACCGTGATAGGGCCGACCGCCGAGACCCTTGTGCTCCGCGCATTGCTGAATCGCATTGCCGCCGCAAGCGGCACCGGGCCTGAACTGGGCGAGCCCTTATCGGTGCTGCGTTATACCTCGGGCCAGCAATATCGCCCGCATCTCGATGCGCTACCCGCAACCGAGAATCAGCGTATCGCTACCGCGATCGTCTATCTCAACCACGGCTATGCCGGTGGTGAGACGCGCTTTACCGCCAATGGGCTGACCGTAGCGGGCAGGGCAGGCGATATGCTGCTGTTCTCCAATGTCCAGGCCGATGGTCGCCCGGATCCGCGAACGCGGCATGCGGGACTGCCGGTTCGCAGCGGAACGAAGTGGATCGCGACACGCTGGCTCCGCATGCGAGAATATGACCCCTGGAATTACCGCGAAGGCGCCTGATACGAGATCCGGCCCGGCGAAGCTCCCACCGGCCATCAGTATGTGTCATATGAATACTCAGTATCGTGCAGTGGTGCGGGGCAACCGAAAGCGGGCCGGCTGATGCTCCGGTCGCTGCGCCGGCGACTATCGATTCCAGTCGGCGGTGCCGGGCACTGGCGGATTGAATCGCCCGCCTCGCTACCGGGCCGCATTCGCGGAGGGATCCGTGTCGCCGCATGAATTGGCCTGATCCAGGACTGGTTGCGGACGCGTCGCCGCATCGCGATCACCTTAGCGCCTGCAAAATAATTGCGCACGCTGCCCTTCGTACTGCGTCAGAATGTCGCTCCTGTGTCATTTGGGATACATGTCTGACGAAAGGAGGCGTTCGAACCTGAATGCCATCTTTACAGCAAGTGGCCACGTGTCCCATCACTCTGCCATTGTCTCTGCGGCCGTGCTGCGTGCGGTTGATAGGGGCTTGGTAAGCATCCTGCTGGATCGAGTTAAAAAGACCGCCGCAGGGTCAAGCGAGGGAAAATTCCGTGACAAAATCCAATATTTTTGCAGGCAGGGTGCGTCTGCTCGCAACTGCAGCACCATTTGCGATGCTCCTCGGCGCGAGCCCCGCGTTCGCGCAGAGCGCGCCGGCCGCTCAGACGGCCGAGCCGGCGCCGGCAGCTCAGGAGGATACGAGCAACGACATCGTCGTGACTGGCTCTCTGTTTCGTCGCACGGACACAGAGACGCCCTCGCCCGTTTCGGTGCTGTCGTCCGCTGCGCTCGAGCAGCGTGGCCTGACGACCATTGCGGATGCGATCCAGACGGTCTCGGCCGGCAATGGCGGCAGTGTGCCGCAGAATTTCACCGGGGCTTTCGCTTCCGGTGCGCAGGGCATCTCACTGCGCGCCCTGACGACCAATTCGACCCTGACCTTGTTCGATGGTCTGCGTGCTGCGAACTATCCGCTGGCGGATGACGGTCAGCGCAGCTTCGTTGACCTTAATACCATTCCGTCGGCGATCGTCGACCGCGTCGAAGTGCTGCGCGATGGCGCATCCTCGACCTATGGCGCGGACGCGATTGCAGGCGTGGTCAACGTGATCCTCAAGAAGCAGATCACTGGTGTGCAAGCGCGCGCCGAGGCTGGCATTTCGCAGCGCGGCGATTCGGACAACCAGCGCCTTCAGCTGACCGCCGGCTTCGGCGATCTGGCTGACAAGGGCTTCAACATCTATATCAGCGGTGAATATCAGCATCTCGGCTCGGTCTATACCCGGGATCGCGGCTTCCCCTTCAACACGAATAATTTGACTTCGATCGACGCAGGCAACGGCTTCACGGGCCGCAATGCGAATTTTGGCGCGACGCCGCCGAGCGCAACCTCCTCGTCGGGCTCCACTTCGGCTGTAGCCCTGCCGGCAAGGCTTAGCATACCCGGCAATATTCTGAGCGGAACGGCGATCAGCGGCGGGCTCTTCTCGGTGATTAACCCGGGTGGCTGCGCAGTCGGAACGACGCAACATAACAACACGCGTGGCAGCTATTGTGAGCAGGATCTCATCAATCAATATGGCGTGCTTCAGCCCGAACAGACTCGTTTCGGTGGCACGGTCCACGCCACGGCAAATATCGGCAGCGACGCTCAGGCGTATTTTGTCGGTACCTTCTATCAGAGCAAGGTCTTCATCGACGGTACGCCACAGTCGATTCGTTCCAACGGCAATCCCGCCGAAACGCGCGGCATCGTGCTCCCGGCGCTTCTGGCCAACGGCACCGTCAATCCCCAGGACCCATTCGCCAATATTATCGATCCGGTGACCGGTCAGCGTGAATCCGCACTGATCTATTACCGCTTCGGAGACATCCCCTCCAGCCTGACCAACCTGTCGCGTACCTATCGTGTCGCCACCGGCATTGACGGCAAGTTCGGCGGTGATTGGGGCTATTCGGTCGCCGCGACCTATATGCGTACGGATCTCGAGCAGACCCGGCGTGGTTTCCTGTATCTTCCTGGCCTGATCAACGCGATCAACAATGGCACGTATAATTTCGCAAATCCGTCGACGAACAGCCAGGCGGTTCGCGACAGCATTTCGCCGACGTTGAACACCAGGGCCAATTCCGAACTGTGGCAGGTCCAGGCCACGATCACCAAGGATCTGTTCGCCCTTCCTGGTGGGCCGCTCCAGCTCGGCGTGGGCGGCCAGGCTCGGTACGAGGCTGTCTATGACCCAAGCCCGGTTCCGAACAAGGACTTCATCACGGTCAACCCCTTCCAGGCAGTGGGTAATCGCTATGTGGAAGCGGCGTTCTTCGAGCTGAATGCGCCGATCCTCGACAATCTCGAGGTGAATGGCTCGGGCCGCTACGATCATTATTCGACCGGCTTCAGCCACTTCTCGCCCAAGGTCGGTGCCAAGTTCACGCCGATCAAGGAAATCGCGATCCGCGGCACCTTCTCGACGGGTTTCCGCGCACCTTCGATCCCCGAAGTGTCGGGATCGGTGATCGGCTTCACCAACTATACGCCGGGTGACAGTCTCTCCAACTCTCCTGCCGACCAGGCGAAAAAAGCTGCGTTGCAGGCGGCTTATGGCAACGATTCTTATATCACCACGCAATATGGCCTGGGCAACAACTCGACGGGTAACCCGAACATCAAGCCGGAAACGTCTCGTGCTTTCACCGGCGGCGTCGTGTTCCAACCCAAGCCCTGGCTGAGCCTTACCGTGGATTATTATAATATCCGCAAGAAGAACCTCATCCTTTCGGCTGGGGGCAATCCGGCAGCGATTGCCGATCAGTATCTGCTGACCGGCACAGTCGATCCGGGCGCAACCATTACCCCGAACCCGGTCGATCCCGCGCATCCGGGCCTGCGAGCGACTCCGTTGTCAGTGAATTTCCTCTATTCAAACGGCAACACACTCCAGACCTCGGGCCTGGACGTTCAGGTCCAGGCGACGTTCCGGCTCTCGCCGAATGCGAAGTTCACGACCGCTTTCGAAGGTACGGAAATCTTCAATTACAATGTCGACGACGGTAGCGGAAAAATTCAGCATTGGGTTGGCACTCTCGCTTCTTACGCCACTACCTCAGCTTCGGGCACACCCCGGTATCGTGCCAACTGGCAGAATACTTTGGAAGTCGGAGCGTTCAGCCTGACGGGAACCGCTTATTATGTCAGCGGCTACAAGGGCTATGCCGACGACAACTCGGGCGCGGGTAGCACTTGCGCAAACGCGACGGAAACGTCGGTCAAGTACACCAATGATGGTGTCAATTCGACGACTGGGCCCGCGCTTCACTGCGACGTGAAGCATTGGATCGACATCGACCTGACCGGTCAGGTGAAGGTCAACGACAACTTCACATTCTACGTGAACGTCGTGAACCTTTTCGACGCAGCCGCGCCGTTCGATCCGAACACTTATGGTGGCAACAACTACAACCCTGCATGGTCCTCGGCCGGTGTCATCGGCCGGATGTTCCGCGCGGGTGCGACGGTCAAGTTCTGATCCTGATCGAACTTGCATGAAAAGGGGGCGGCATCGCGAGATGCCGCCCCTTTCTTTTTTTATGACCTACGGCCCGCGCGAAACATGATAGCGGCTCGACAGCACAGCAGAATCACCCCCGGTCGACGGAGAGCTCCAGTTTCCCATCGCCCTCATCGACCCGCACCGTCGCCCCGTCCTTAACGTCGCCGCGCAGGATGAGGTCGGCAAGCGGATCCTGCAGATAGCGCTGCACCGCACGCTTTAGCGGCCGAGCGCCATAGACCGGATCATAGCCGACGCGCCCGAGCCACGCCCGCGCCCCTTCGGTCAGCTCGAGCGTCACCTTGCGATCGGCAAGCAGCTTCTGCACGCGCGACACCTGGATATCGACGATCGGCGCCATCTCGTTCTGGCCGAGCCGGTGGAACAGGATGATCTCGTCGAGCCGGTTGAGGAATTCGGGCCGGAAATGCCCGCGGACCATCTCCATCACCTGGGGCTCGACGCTCGCCACATCCTCACCGTCGGCGAGGCTCGACAGATATTGGCTGCCGAGATTCGAGGTGAGGATGATCAGCGTGTTCGAGAAATCGACCGTGCGGCCCTGCCCATCGGTCAGCCGCCCGTCGTCGAGCACCTGGAGGAGCACGTTGAACACGTCGCCATGCGCCTTCTCGACTTCGTCGAACAGCACGACCTGATAGGGCCGACGCCGCACCGCCTCGGTCAACACGCCGCCTTCCTCATAGCCGACATAGCCGGGAGGGGCGCCGATCAGCCGGGCGACCGCATGCTTCTCCATGAACTCGCTCATGTCGATGCGGACCATTGCCGCCGGATCGTCGAACAGGAATTCGGCGAGCGCCTTGGTCAGTTCGGTCTTGCCGACGCCCGTCGGTCCGAGGAACAGGAAGGAACCGAGCGGCCGGTTGGGCTCCTGCAAGCCGGCCCGGGCGCGCCGCACCGCGGTCGAGACTGCCTTGACCGCCTGGCTCTGGCCGATCACCCGCTTGCCGAGCGCTTCCTCCATATGGAGCAGTTTCTCGCGCTCGCCTTCCATCATCCGGTCGACCGGAATTCCGGTCCAGCGGCTGACGACGGCGGCGATATCGTCGGCGGTCACTTCCTCGCGGAGCATCGCGCCCTTGGTCGCACCGGCAGCCTCTTCGAGCTGGCGGGTGAGCTGGGGAATGGTGCCGTAGGAAAGCTCGCCGGCGCGGGCGAGATCGCCCGCGCGCTGCGCCTGGTCGAGCTCGAGCCGGGCTGCATCGAGCTGTTCCTTGAGCTTCGCCTCGGCGTTGATTTTGTCCTTCTCGCCCTGCCAGCGCGTGGTCAGCTCGGTCGATTGCTGCTCGAGATTGGCGAGCTCGCTGTCGAGGTTGGTCAGCCGGTCGCGCGAGGCTGCGTCAGTCTCCTTCTTCAGCGCCTCGCGCTCGATCTTGAGCTGGATGATCCGCCGGTCGAGGATTTCGATCTCCTCGGGTTTGGACTCGACCTCCATGCGGATCCGGCTCGCCGCCTCGTCCATCAAGTCGATCGCCTTGTCGGGCAGGAAACGGTCAGTGATGTAGCGGTTCGACAGGGTCGAGGCAGCGACGATCGCCGCGTCGGTGATCCGCACGCCGTGGTGGAGTTCGTACTTCTCCTTCAGCCCGCGCAGGATCGAGATCGTGTCCTCGACCGTCGGCTCGCCGACGAACACAGGCTGGAAGCGCCGCTGGAGCGCTGCGTCCTTCTCGACATATTTGCGATATTCCTCGAGCGTGGTCGCGCCGACACAGTGGAGCTCGCCGCGCGCGAGCGCCGGCTTGATCATGTTGGAGGCGTCCATCGCGCCGTCGGTCTTGCCGGCACCGATCAGCGTGTGCATCTCGTCGATGAACAGGATGATGTCGCCCTCGCCCGCGCGCACTTCGTCGAGCACGCCCTTCAGTCGCTCCTCGAATTCGCCGCGATATTTGGCGCCGGCGATCAGGCTGCCCATGTCGAGCGCCATCAGCTTGCGGTCCTTCAGCGTATCGGGCACGTCGCCATTGGCGATGCGCAGCGCGAGACCTTCGGCGATCGCGGTCTTGCCGACGCCCGGCTCGCCGATCAGCACCGGATTGTTCTTGGTACGGCGGGCGAGAATCTGGATGGTGCGGCGGATTTCCTCGTCGCGGCCGATCACCGGATCGAGCTTGCCGTCACGTGCGGCCTGGGTGAGATCGCGGGCGAATTTCTTGAGCGCGTCGAACCGGTCCTCGGCTCCGGGCGAATCGGCGGTACGGCCGCCGCGGATCTGGTTGATCGCTGCGTTCAGCGCCTCGGCCTTCACGCCGGCAGCAGCGAGCGCCTTGCCCGCTCCGGTGATCGTCGCAAGCGCGAGCGCGACCAGCAGCCTTTCGACCGTGACATAGCCGTCGCCTGCCTTGGTCGCGATCTGCTCGGCTGAATCGAGGATGCGGACTGCGTCATTGTCGAGCCCAGGCGTCTGCTGCGCGCCGCCGCCCGACACCGCCGGAATCTTCGCGAGCGCAGCGTCAGTCTCGGTCACGGCGCGTTTCGCGTCGCCACCGGCCGCCGTGATCAGCCCCGCTGCCATACCCTGCTCGTCCTCGAGCAGCGCCTTCAAGATATGTTCCGGCGCGATCCGCTGGTGGCTCATCCGGATCGCCACGGTTTGCGCCGATTGCAGGAATCCCTTTGCGCGGTCGGTAAATTTTTCCAGGTTCATTCTCGTCCCTCCAGGCCCATCTGCGCGATATGGTGTTGCAAATTTACAACACAAGCCCTTTCGCCACTGTGGCCACCGCCCGCTGTCCGATCGATACGTAGTTGTCGCGATGCCGCTTTGCCACTCTCGCGGGATCGCGCTCGCGTCAGACATCGCGCGGCGCTACACCGTCCGCAAAATAGAGCAAGTGAGGGCGAATGCGGCGAAATCTCGTGCGGGGCGCGGCCTGTCTGGCCGTTTTTCTGATCCTTGTCGCAATCGGCCTCGCCGTCTGGGAGCCGCTCACCGCGACAGCCCCTGCGCCGCCGCCGGCTCATGCCTATGACGTGACGATCGCCCGCGACACGTTCGGCGTGCCGCATATCTTCGGCAAGACTGACCCCGATGTCGCCTATGGCATCGCCTATGCCCATGCCGAGGATGATTTCTCGACGCTCCAGGAAGTGCTGGCGATGACGCGCGGGCGGCTCGGCGCGATGACCGGGGAGGATGGCGCCAAGACCGACTATGTCCTGCATCTGCTCGGCGCGCGCGAGACCGCAACGCGCGACTATATGAAACAGCCGGCGGATGTGCGGGCGCTGCTCGACGGCTATGCCTCCGGCCTCAACCATTATGCCGACAAGCATCCGGGCGAGATCCGGCTGTCGAAGCTTTTCCCCGTGAATGGCGAGGATGTCGCGACCGGTTTCGTGCTGCGCTCGCCCTTTTTCTTCGGGCTCGATCAGGTGCTCGGCGCGCTCACCAGCGATGCGCCGCTGCCGCCCGACAGCGCAGGCCCGACGCCCGATGCGCCGGACATCACGCCGATCGGCCCCAACGGCACTGAGAATGGCTCCAACGCCTTTGTCGTCGCGCCGAAGCGTTCGGCGGACGGCTTCACCCGGCTCGTCTCCAACTCGCACCAGCCGTGGCGCGGCGGTGCCTCCTGGTACGAGCTGGTGGTGCATTCGGGCTCGGGGTGGAATTTCGCCGGCGCGACCTTCCCCGGCGCGCCCTATCCGCTGCTCGGCCATAACCAGACTCTCGGCTGGACCAACACTGTCAACCGGCCCGACCTGACTGATGTCTACAAGCTGGTGCTCGATGGTGACGGCAGCCATTATCGCTTCGACGGCCAGTGGCGCCCCCTCGAAAAGACCCGTGTCTGGCTGCATGTGAAATTATGGGGGCCATTCGTGCTGCCGGTGCCCAAGACGGTGGTGCGCGCGGTGCAGGGTCCGGTGATCGAGACGCCGAAGGGCGATTTCGCGATCCGCTATGCCGGCGCCGACCAGCTGAAAATGGTCGAGGAATATTACCGCCTCAACCGAGCGCGCGATTTCGGCGAATGGCAAAGGGCGCTGGCGATGCAGGGCGTGCCTGCGACCAACTTCCTGTACGGCGATGCCAAGGGGAATATCGCCTATTTCTACAATGCGAGCTTCCCGAACCGGAAGCCGGGCTATGATTATGCGAAGGTGCTACCCGGCGACACGTCGCGCGATCTCGCTCCGGGGACGGTGCCCTGGGCGCAGGTGCCGCGTAACGTGAACCCCGCATCGGGCTTCCTGATCAACGCCAACAACACGCCCTATCAGGCGGCGGGTACCGGCTCGGAGATCAAGCCGGAAGACTATTCGCCGTTGCTCGGCATCGAAACCGACACCACCAACCGCGCCACCCGCGCGCTTGAGCTGATGAGCGCGAATCCGAAAATCAGCGACGCCGACCTCCATGCGATCAAGTTCGACACCGGCGTCAGCCATGTCAGCTGGGCAGCGAAATGGTTCGCGGATATCGCTGCGGTCGATCCCAAGGGCGACCGCACGCTGATCGACGCCAAGGCAGTGCTGGCGAAATGGGACTGGAACTATGACGGCAAGGGACCGGCGGATTCGATCGCTGCCCTGCTACTCCGCGCCGGCAACAAATGGCATTATCAGCGCCGGCCCGAAGCCGATCCGCGCGACGCGCTCAATACTGCCGCAACCTATCTCAAGACGCATTTCGGCCGGCTCGATCCGCCGCTCGGCACCATCCTGCGGGTCCGTCAGGGCAAGGTCGATCTGCCGATGGACGGCGGCCCCGATGTGCTCCGCGCGGCGGCCTTGTGGGACGAGGCGCCCGACGGCCGGCTCGCCGTGAAACATGGCGACAGCTTCATCATGTTCATTGCCTGGGACAGACAGGGCAAGGTCAGCTCGCAGTCGATCCAGCCCTTCGGTACCGCGACGACCCGGCCGGACTCGCCGCATTACGCCGATGAGGCGCCGCTGTTCGTGAAGCATCAGTTGAAGCCGGTCTGGTTCAACCCCGCCGACCTCAAACATCATGTCGAAAGAGTCTATCGACCTTGATTGCGTGGCTGGAAGGCGCTGCTATACCATCGCAAGACAGTCTTTTCTTCCGAGGGGTAGTATCTCCATGAATATCAAGCTTTTCGCGCTGGCTGGCGTGGCGCTGGGCGCACTTGCGAGCCCGGTCGCCGCTGCACCTGCCAAGGCCGATGTCGCCAGGCCCGCACCCGTCTCCGCGCTCGTGAAGAGCGTCGATATTCCCTATCAGCAATTCACGCTGCCGAACGGCTTGCGCGTGATCGTCCATACCGATCGCAAGGCGCCGATCGTGGCGGTGTCGGTCTGGTATAATGTCGGCTCCAAGTTCGAGCCCGCGGGCAAGACCGGCTTTGCCCATCTGTTCGAACATCTGATGTTCAACGGCAGCGAGAATGCGCCGGGCGATTTCTTCACGCCTCTGAAGGAAGTCGGCGCGACTGATTTCAACGGCACCACCTATTTCGATCGCACCAATTATTTCGAGACGGTGCCTGCCCCCGCGCTCGAGCGCGCCCTGTTCCTCGAGAGCGACCGGATGGGCTATCTGCTTGGTGCGATGACCCAGGGTGTGCTCGACGAGCAGCGCGGCGTCGTCCAGAACGAGAAGCGCCAGGGCGACAACCAGCCCTTCGGCCTGGTCGAATACAAGCAGATCGAGGCGCTGTTCCCCGCCAATCATCCCTATGGCCACACCACGATCGGCTCGATGGCCGATCTCGACGCTGCGAGCCTGCAGACCGTGAAAGACTGGTTCCACGATCATTATGCGCCGAACAATGCGGTGCTGGTGCTCGCGGGCGATATCGATGCCGCAACGGCGAAGCCGCTGGTCGAGAAATATTTCGGCGGCATCCCGCGCGGGCCGGAGAGCGTGGTGCCGAAGGCCGATGTGCCGACGCTCCCCGCGCCGAAATCCGAGGTGATGAAGGACCGCGTCTCGACCACCCGGCTCTACCGGATGTGGGCGGTGCCGGGGCTCAACGACAAGGATTCGGTCGCGCTCGATGTCACGGCCGGCGTGCTCGGCGGCCTGTCGAGCTCGCGTCTCGACAATGCGCTGGTCCGCCACGAGAAGCTCGCCGTGCGGGTCACCGCCAGCAACGAGACCTTTGCGCAGACCGGCCTGTTCACCGTCTATGTCGATGTGAAGCCGGGTGTCGATCCGGCGGTCGTGTCGAAGCGGCTCGACGAGATCATCGCTGATCTGATCGCCAAGGGCCCGACCGCCGACGAGGTGCAGCGCGTCGCCACCGGCAGCGTCTCCGGGACGATCGCCGGGCTCGAATCGGTCGGCGGCTTCGGCGGCAAGGCTGTTACCCTTGCCTCGGGCGCGCTCTATTCGAACGATCCGGACCATTATAAAAAGGAGCTGGCGGAGCTCGCGGCGGAGACGCCGGCCAGCGTGCAGGCCGCCACCGCCAAATGGCTCTCGCGCCCGGTCTATGCGTTGACGGTCGAGCCCGGGCCGCGGGCCGCCTATGCCGAGGCGGCCGCGACCGCCAAGGCCGCAACCGACACGACGCCATCCGTCAAGGGTACGCGCGGTGCGTTGCCCGCGGTGGGCACCATCGCTGATCTCGTCTTCCCCGCGGTCGAGCGCGCGAAGCTCAGCAACGGCATCGAGATCGTCTATGCGCATCAGGCCGCCGTGCCGATCACGCGCATGATCATGAGCTTCGATGCTGGCGTCGCCGCTGATCCGGCGACGAAACTCGGCACGCAACAGCTTACCCTGTCGATGATGGGCGAGGGCACGACGTCGAAGAGCTCGATCGATCTCGCTGAAGCCAAGGAGCGGCTGGGCGCCAATATCGGTGCGAGTGCGAGCACCGATCGCACCAGCATGTCGCTGTTCACGCCCAGCCCCAATCTCGGCGCCGCGGTCAGCCTGTTCGCTGATGTGGTCGAGAACCCGGCCTTCGCGCCGGCTGAGGTCGAGCGCGTCAAGGTGCAGCAGCTCGCCCAGATCTCGGCTGAGCTGACTAACCCGGGCGGTCTCGCGACGCGCGTGCTGCCCCGCCTCGTCTATGGCCCCGCTTCGCCCTATGCCCGGGGCTTCGGGAGCGGCGATCCCAAGGCGGTGGCGCTGCTGACCCGGGACGATCTGATCGCCTTCCAGCATGCCTGGCTGCGACCCGACAAGGCGAAGATCTTCGTCGTCAGCGATCGGCCGCTTGCCGAGATCAGGGCGGTGCTCGACGCAGGCTTTGGCGGCTGGACGCCGACTGGGCCGGCCGGCACCAAGGATTTCTCGGTCGCCTCCACCCCGTCCGCCCCGAAGATCCTGCTGGTCGACCGGCCGGATTCGCCGCAGTCGCTGATCCTCGGCGCAGCGCCGACGCCGCTGGTCGGCACGGATGAGCTGTTGCCCTTCATCACCGCGAATGATTCGCTCGGCGGCAATTTCCTGTCGCGGATCAATATGGATCTGCGCGAGGACAAGCACTGGTCCTATGGTGTCTTCGGCAGCCTGCGCCGCGCTGAATATACCTCGCCCTATCTCATCCAGGCGCCGGTCCAGGCCGACAAGACCGGGCCGTCGATCGCAGCGCTGCAGGGCGATGTGAAGGATTTCCTGACCACCAAGGGAATCACCCCGGCCGAGTTCGATCGCACCATCGTCGGCGCGATTCGCTCGCTGCCCGGCAATTTCGAAACCTCCTCGGCAGTGCTCAGCGCGATGCAGTCGAACGACCTGTATCGCCGCCCGGACAATTATTACGCGACGATCACGCAAAAATATCATGCTTTCACGCTGCCCCAGCTTGACGCTGCGGCACGCTCGGCAATTGACCCGAACAAGTTCATCTGGATCGTCGTTGGCGATGCCGCGAAGGTCCGACCCCAACTTGACAGCCTCGGGTTGCCGGTGGAGGTGGTGACCGCCGCTTCCGTTGCGGAAGCGCGTTAGGGTTTCAGGCTAGGAGAGACGGAATGGCTGGCATTGACGGAAGCTGGGATACGGTCGTGAAATCGCCGCTCGGCGACCAGAAGGCAGTGCTGACGGTGAAGACCGATGGCGGTGCTTTCAGCGGCTCCTATGTCGGTGCGATGGGCTCGGTGGACATCAGCGGCACGGCTGACGGTGATACGATCAAATGGTCGATGAACATCACCGTGCCGATGCCGATGACACTCGATTGCACCGCGACTGCGGATGGCGACAGCATCACCGGCACGGTCGGCGCCGGTGCGTTCGGCGCCTTCCCGATGAGCGGCACGCGCGCCGCATAAGCGGACGATCGTTTCGAAGATTGAGGCCCGCTTCCCGAAAGGGAGGCGGGCCTTCTTCGTTGCGCGCCCGCCAATCCCTGCGCATGATGGAACGGGGCACCAGCAGGGGACACTCATGATCGCGAAATGGCTGATCGGCGCGGCCGCGCTGGCGATGACATGCACATATGCCGCAGCTCAGACTTATGACGAGCGCCCCGCGACGCTCAGGCCCTCGACCGAAGGCTGGAATTTCGAGCGTCGGATCGTCGATATCCCGATGCGCGACGGGGTGAAGCTCCACACCGTCATCCTGATCCCCAAGGGTGCCGCGGGTGCGCCGATCCTGCTCACCCGCACGCCGTACAATGCCGAAGCGCTGACGACGAACCAGCAGAGCGGCACTCTCTCTGCGGTGCTCGACGGCTACGACAATGCCGATGACGTGATCGTCCAGGGCGGCTATATCCGCGTCATCCAGGATGTCCGGGGCAAATATGGCTCGGGCGGCATCTATATGATGACCCCGCCGCTCGCCGGCACGTCGCTTAACCCGACCAGGACCGACGATTCGACTGACAGCTACGACACGATCGACTGGCTGGTGAAGCATGTGCCCGAATCGAACGGCAAGATCGGCGTGCTCGGCATCTCCTATGACGGCTTCCTGGCGTTGATGCCGCTCATCAACCCGCATCCGGCGCTCAAGGTCGCGGTGCCGATGAACCCGATGGTCGATACCTGGATCGGCGACGACGCATTCCACAACGGCGCCTTCCGGCAGAACGACATGGCCTATTTCTGGGAGCAGGAAGCGACCCGGGCGAACAGCGATCTCTGGTGGTCGAACAGCTATGACGAATATGCGCTCTATCTCCGCGCCGGCTCGGCGGGCGAGGTGGCGCGGCAGCACAAGCTCGATCAGATCGGCTTCTGGCAGAAGCTCGTCGCCCACCCCGCCTATGACAGCTATTGGCAGGATCAGGCGATGGACCGGATCCTCGCCCGCCAGCCGCTCAAGGTGCCGGTGATGCTGGTCCATTCGCTCTGGGACCAGGAGGATATCTATGGCGCGACCGCCGTCTACCGCGCGATCAAGCCCAAGGACGTCGCCGGCGATATGGTCTATCTGACGCTCGGCCCCTGGTATCATGGCCAGGAGATCGGTGACGGCAGCCATATCGGCGCGATCAAGTTCGATCAGGACAGCGCGAAGTGGTGGCGACTGCATGTGCTCGCGCCGTTCCTCGCCCATTATCTCAAGGGCACGCTGATGGACGTGGCGCCGGTCACGGCTTTCCAGACGGGCACCAATGAATGGCAGCGCCTGCCGTCATGGCCGGCGGCGCCGGCAATGGCGAAGCTCTATCTCAAGCCGGATATGGCGCTTGGCTTCACGGCCGACGCCGGCGCTGCACAAACGGCGGAGTATCTCTCCGATCCGGCGCATCCGGTCCCCTATGTGCCGCGGCCCGACCGCGCGCTCACCTATGACGATGATCACTGGACCGGCTGGCTCACCACCGATCAGCGCCACGCCTCGGCGCGGCCCGATGTGCTGACCTTCTCAGGCGAAGTGTTGACCAGCCCGGTGACGATCGCCGGCCAGCCCGTCGTCCACCTCACCGCGGCGACGAGCGGGACCGACAGCGACTGGGTGGTCAAGCTGATCGACGTCTTTCCCGATCAGGTGGCGGGCGACCGCGCGATGGGCGGCTATGAATGGCCGATCGCGATGGATATCTTCCGCGGCCGCTACCGCGAGAACCTGGCGGAGGCGAAGCCGATCCCGTCGGATACGCCGCTGCCCTATCGCTGGTCACTCCCGCAGACCAACCATGTCTTCCTGCCCGGTCACCGCATCATGGTGCAGATCCAGTCGAGCTGGTTCCCGCTTTATGACCGCAACCCGCAGAAATTCGTGCCCAGCATCTTCCTCGCCAAGCCCGGGGATTATGTGAAGGCGACTCAGAAGGTGACGGTGGCCGGGGCAGGGCAGAGTTATATCGATCTGCCGGTCGTGAAATGATAAAGCCCCTCCCCTTCAGGGGAGGGGCGTGAAGGTTACCGCGTCAGACGCGTGACGTGCCCCATTTTCCGCCCGGGCCTGATCGCCTTGCCATAAAGATGCAGATGCGCCCCCGGCTCGGCCAGGATAGCCGCCCAGCGCTCCGCATCCTCGCCGATCAGATTCTCCATCTCGACCCGCGCCGCCGTCAGCCCCGTATCGCCGAGCGGCAGTCCGCAGATCGCGCGGATATGGTTCTCGAACTGCGAGGCGACCGCGCCCTCGATCGTCCAGTGCCCCGAATTATGCACCCGCGGCGCCATCTCGTTGAACACCGGCCCATCCTCGGTCGCGAAGAACTCGAGCGTCAGCACGCCGACATAATCGAGCTTGTCGGCCACCCGCCCCGCCAGCGCGGCCGCCTCGGCCCAGTGCCGGGCAATCTCCACGGGCGCCGGCAAGGAGGAGCGGGCGAGGATGCCGTCGACATGTTCGTTCCAGGGCGGCGGATAGCTGACCATCGTGCCGTCGACGCCGCGCACCAGCAGGATCGAGAATTCATGGCCGAAGGTGACGAAGCCTTCGAGGATCGCGGGCCGCGCGCCGATCGCGTCCCAGGCGGCCTCGGCTTCGCCGGCATCCCGGATCCGCACCTGGCCCTTGCCGTCATAGCCGAGCCGCAGTGTCTTCAGGATCGCCGGCGCGCCGATCTCGGTGAGCGCGTGGCGCAGTTCGTCGAGGCTGGTCACCTTGCGCCACGGCGCGGTCCGGCCGCCAAGATCGCCGACGAAGCTCTTCTCGATTGCCCGGTCCTGCGCGACGCTGAGCGCGGCAGCCGGCGGATAGACCGGCAATCGCGTCGCCAGATATTCGATCGGGTCGAGCGCGATATTCTCGAACTCATAGGTCACGACATCGGCCGAGGCGGCGAGTTCGTCGAGCACGATCCGGCTGTGATAATCGGCGCGGGTGAAGCTGGAGGCGGTCTGCGCAGCGACGCTCTCCGCGTCGGGCGCAAGCACCCGGGTGTGATAGCCGAGCTCGGCCGCTGCGCTCGCGAGCATTCGCCCGAGCTGGCCGCCGCCGAGAATGCCGATCGTTGAGCCTGGAGGAAGCACGCTCATTCGGGGTCGATCGCGACTGCCTCGGTCTGCGCCGCCCGCCATTTCTTCAGCCGTTCGGCAAGCAATGCGTCATGCGTGGCGAGGATCGCGGCGGCGAGCAGCCCGGCATTCTTCGCGCCCGGCTTGCCGATCGCAAGTGTGCCGACCGGAATGCCGCCCGGCATCTGGACGATCGAATAAAGGCTATCCAGGCCCTTGAGCGCCTTGGATTCGACCGGCACGCCGAGCACCGGCAGATGCGTCATCGACGCCGCCATGCCCGGCAGATGCGCAGCCCCGCCGGCGCCGGCGATGATCACCTTGAGGCCGCGAACCTCAGCCTGCATCGCATAATCATAGAGCCGCTGCGGCGTGCGATGCGCCGAGACCACCTTGCTCTCATGCGGCACGCCGAGCTCGGCGAGCATGTCGGCTGCGTGGCGCATCGTGTCCCAATCGGACGCGCTGCCCATGATGATGCCGACAAGAGGGTGGTCCGTCATGAGGGTACCCCGGTGGAAGGAGCGACGCTGGTAACCATGCGCAGCCCCAATCGCAACGGCTGAAGCTTAGCGCTCGCTCAGATAATAACGGTCAGTCGCGTTCAGCGCGTCGTCGAGCTCATAGACGATCGGCTGCCCGGTCGGGATCTCCAGGCTGGTGATCTCGTCATCGGGAATGTTCGACAGGTGCTTGACCAGAGCGCGCAGCGAATTGCCGTGCGCCGAGATCAGCACGCGCTGCCCGGCCTTGAGCGCCGGCGCGATCCGGCCGTCCCAATAAGGCAGCACCCGCGCGATCGTGTCCTTCAGGCTCTCCGTCGCGGGGATGGCGATCCCGGCATAACGCCGGTCCTGCGACAGGTCGAACGCGCTGCCCGGCTCAAGCGGCGGCGGCGGGATGTCGAAACTGCGGCGCCAGATATGGACCTGCTCGTCGCCATGCTTGGCCGCGGTCTCGGCCTTGTTGAGCCCGGTCAGCCCGCCATAATGCCGCTCGTTGAGGCGCCAGTCCTTCTCGACCGGCAGCCACAGCCGCCCCATTTCCTCGAGCGCAAGATTGAGCGTCTTGATCGCGCGGGTCTGCAGGCTGGTGAAGGTCAGGTCGAAATCCAGCCCCTTCTCAGCCATCAGCCGCCCAGCCGCGCGCGCTTCCTCGGCGCCCTTCTCGGTCACGTCGACATCCCACCAGCCGGTGAAGCGATTTTCGAGGTTCCACGCCGACTGGCCGTGGCGGATCAGGACGAGTGTTGGCATTGGATTCCTTCGCGCCGTGCGGGACGCTGAAACAAGATCGGCATCGCGCCGTCAATCGGTCAGATCGTGTCGATCACGTCAGCAAGCACTTCGAGGCACGCATGCGCCAGCTTCTTCGAGCGCTCCGGCGACCAGCCGAACTCCGCGTCCGGATTGGGATCATGGTCCTTGAACGGCATCTCCAGCGTCATCGCCACCGCGCCGAAGCGCTCGGCGAGCTGGTTGGTCGACATAGTCAGATTGGCCTTGCCCGGCGCCGATCTCTCATAGCCCCGCTCGATCTGGAAATCCGGCGTATGCGCTGCGAGGCGGCGGCCGAAATCGTAGAATTTCTTGCCCAGCGCGTCAGTCCAGCTCGGAATGCCCTCGAAGCCGGCGAGGAAATTGGCGGGGATCGCCTCATCGCCATGCACGTCCATCGCGAAAGCGACGCCGGTCTCGTCCATCGCGTTCCGCACGCACAGCACTTCGGGGCTCTTCTCGGCCGACGGCGCATGCCATTCGCGGTTGAGGTTCACGCCCACGGCATTGGTCCGCAAATGGCCGCGGAACGATCCGTCCGGGTTCATGTTCGGGACGACGTGGAAGGTCGCCTTGGCGAGCAGCGCGGCGGTGACGGGATCGGCCGAATCGGTCAGCCGTTCGAGCGCCCCTTCCATCCACCATTCGGCCATGCTTTCGCCGGGATGCTGGCGGGCATAGAGCCACACCGATTTCGGCCCGCTGCCGATATCGAAACAGTCGATCGCACGCCCGTCGAGCGACTGGCCCAGCTCGCGGTGAGCCACGCCCGACGCGGTCGCGATCCGCGCGACCAGAGCGTCATGCTGCTCCATCGTATAAGGCGCGAAATAGGCGAACCAGACCAGCTCGCTCTCGCCCGACCAGTCGAATTCCAGCACGCCGTCGGCATAGCGCGTCTCGATCATCCGCCAGCTCAGCCGGTCAGTCGAGACGCGTGCCTTGTAGCCCGGCCAGCCGAACGGATAGGCCGATTTCCCCGCATTCACGATGCGATAGGTGAGCGTGCGCCCCTTCGCGCCCGCCACCCGAAAATAGAACCATTGATAGAAATCGGACTGGTGATCCTGCACGATCTCCAGGTCGATCTGGTCTCCGTTTATGGCCACCACGCGGATATTGCCGCCGTCGAAGGCGGCATTGATCTGAATGCTCATTTGACGGTGATAGAGCGGCCCGATTCGCCGGGGAAGCCCAGGAAAAGCGCATGCGCCAATTTGCCTGCCGCCTGGTCGACCTGCGCCGCGGGTGCGGTTTCGTCGGCCATGGTCTGCGCGCGGCCTTCCCAGATGACGGTGCCGTCGCTGCGCCGGCGGATCTGCACTGACATTTCCGTCTCGACGAGATCGCGACTGCGGCTCTTGCCGATCGGGAAGGAGACATCGCCGCCGATCCCGACGCCACCACCGCGATAGCCGCCGGTATAGCCGCCACCGCCGATCCCGATCGTGAAGGGGCTCCGCCGCGGCGGTCCCTGGCGGATCGTGCGCGAGAACCCGACCACCGCCAGATACTGTCCGGACGCGTCGGGCGCGGCAGGGGCGGTGAAGCCCTGCGCGAACAGCTGGCTCTGGACGGCGGCGGCATAGGTCTGGAATTCGAGGCTCGGCGTGTTGCCGGAAACCGGCTCGACCGTCAGCGTGCCGCGTTCGAGCGGGGCGCCGAGATGGAAACGCGTCACCTCGACCGGTGCGCTCGTGGTTGTCTCGCATCCTGCCAGGCTGGTCGCCGCCAGCGCGATCAGCAGTCCAGATATCGCCTTCATCGCGCCGTCCTCTTCAAAACCGGTTGTGTGTCGTGCCAACGCTTCATAACCGGTTGCGGGTTCCATGCCCATGCGGGTTGACTTGGAGCCCCTCCCCCCATATGCGAGCGCCTCTTTTCCGACACCCGAGAATCAAAGAAGCGCTCTCATGAAGATCCGCAATTCCCTCAAGTCGCTCAAGGGGCGTCACCGCGACAACCGCGTGATCCGCCGCCGTGGCCGCACCTATGTCATCAACAAGACGAATCGCCGCTTCAAGGCCCGCCAGGGCTAAGTGACGCGGTCGCTTGCCGTCGTCTTCGACGTCGGCAACGTCCTTTATGACTGGGACCCGAGGTTCCTCTACGAGCGCCTGATCGAGGATGATCGGGCGCTCGATGCGTTCCTGCGCAATGTCGTGACGAAGGAATGGCATTTCCAGCACGACGCAGGCCGGCCCTTCGCCGAGACCTCGGCCGAGCTGAGCGCTGAATATCCCGAATTCGCCGACCAGATCGCCATCTGGGGCCCGCGCTTCCACGAACAAATTCCGCACATGCTGCCGGGCATGGCCGATCTCGTCGAAGAACTCGATGCGGCGGGCGTGCCGCTCTACGCGATCACCAATTTCTCCGGCGAGTTCTGGCCGCCCTTTCGCGACCGCGAGGCGGCGATCTTCGACCGGTTCCGCGACATTGTCGTCTCGGGCGACGAGAAGCTGACCAAGCCCGACGCAGCGATCTACTACCTTGCACTGAAGCGCTTCGGACTGGAGGCGGGCGAAACGGTGTTCGTCGACGACCGCGAGGACAATATCGCGGGCGCCGAGGCCATCGGGATCACCGGCTTGCTGTTTACGGACGCGCCGACACTGAGGCGAGATTTCGCCCGGCTCGGAGTTCTGGCGTAAATCGGCGTATTCGTGTACACCGTGTCCACCGCTGGAGTGTGGGCAAATGGAATTATCGATTCGGGAAGCACGCGCGCAGTTCGCCAAGGCGATCGAGGCGGCACAGCGCGGCGAGCGCGTGACCATCACGAAGAACGGCAAGCCTGTCGCGGAGCTGGTCCCGCCGACGGTGAAGAAAAAGGGCTTCGACTGGGAGCGCGCTGAGCGGGTGCGCAAGGAGCTGGGAATCGAGAAAGCCAATCTGGATGACGAATGGATGGAGGCGTTCAATGATCCCGCCTTCAGCCGGGAAGTGCTCGGTGTCGGCGACGACTGGGATCCGGCCCGCAGGTGAGGCTCCTGCTCGATACCCATTTCCTGCTGTGGATGATTCAGGACGGCGAGCGCTTGAGTCCGGCAGAACGCCGGATATTGGCGCGCGACGATGTCACTCTCCTGATTTCGCCTATCGTGATCTGGGAAATCAGATTGAAATGGAGCAGCGTCGATCGGCACGGTCGACCCAAGGGTTCGGTCAGCCCTGAAGCAGCACTGGACTATATCGCGCAAAACGAGATCGAGCTGGCGCCGCTGACGGCCGAACATTGTGCTGCGCCGCTCGATCCGCCCATTCCGCACAAGGACCCATTCGACGAGATGCTGCTCGTCCACGCCGCGCAGCTTGGCGCGAGGCTCCTTACCCGCGATCGCCTGCTCGTCGATCACCCGCTGGCGATCAGCCCCTAACCCCCATAGCCCTTCAGCTCGTCGCCCAGCACGCGAACGACATGCAGCACATTGGTCGAGCCCGGCGTGCGGAACGGCACGCCGGCGATCAGGATCACCCGGTCGCCGGCCTTGGCGATATTGTGGCGCAGCGCCATGCGCTTGGCCTTGGCGACCATATCCTCGAAGGATTCGACGTCGCGGGTGTGCACGGCATGGGTGCCCCAGAGCAACCCGAGCCGCCGCGCCGTCTCCAGCTTGGGCGTCAGCACCAGCAGCGGCACGGACGGCCGCTCGCGCGCGACGCGGCGCGCGGTCGAGCCCGATGAGGTGAAGCAGATGATCGCCGCGGCGGAGACGGTCTTGGCGATGGTCTTCGCCGCCTCGGCCAGCGCGTCCGCCGTGGTCGGGTCGGGGCGGGTGACGGTGAAATGGATGCGGTCGCCGTGCATCGGGTCGCGCTCGACTGCATTGGCGATCGAATTCATCATCGCCACCGATTCGGTCGGCCAGGCTCCGGCCGCGCTTTCCGCCGACAGCATGATCGCATCGGCACCATCATAGACCGCGGTCGCCACGTCAGAGACTTCGGCGCGGGTCGGGGTCGGCGCGGTGATCATCGATTCGAGCATCTGAGTCGCGACCACAACTGGCCGGCCGAGCCGGCGCGACACTTCGACGATGCGTTTCTGCAGCGGCGGCACCGATTCGGGCGGCAGCTCGACGCCGAGATCGCCGCGCGCGACCATCACTCCGTCGCACTGCTCGACAATCTCCTCGAGCCGCTCGATCGCCGAGGGCTTCTCGATCTTGGCGAGCAGGGCCGCCTTGCCCTGGATCAGCTTGCGCGCCTCGGCCAGATCCTCGGGCCGCTGCACGAAGCTCAGCGCAATCCAGTCGACGCCCTGGTCAATCGCGAAGGCGAGGTCGCTGCGGTCCTTCTCGGTCAGCGCCGCCATCGGCAACACGACGTCGGGGACGTTCAGCCCCTTGTTGTTCGACAGCGGCCCGCCGACCACCACCGTGGTGACGATTGTCGTGTCGTCATGGCTCTCGACCCGAAGCACCAGCTTGCCGTCGTCGAGCAGCAGCCGCGCGCCGGGCCGGATCGCCTCGAAAATCTCGCGGTGGGGCAGCTCGACTCGCCGCGCATCGCCCGGCGTCTTGTCGCGGTCGAGCGTGAAGGTGGAACCGGTGGCGAGCTCGACCTTGCCGCCCTCGAACTTGCCGACCCGCAATTTGGGGCCCTGCAGATCGGCAAGGATCGTTGTCGGCCGGCCATATTTCTTTTCGAGACTGCGAATCGCCGCGATCACCGCGACCTTCGATTGCTGGTCGCCATGGCTCATATTGACGCGAAATGCGTCGGCGCCCGCCTCGAACAGGCGGCCGATCATCTCCGGCGTGCTGCTCACCGGCCCCAGCGTGGCGAGTATGCGCACCTGGCGCGATCGCGGATGGATGGCCTTGGTCATGACAACGTTTTCCTCGGCTTGTGCGTGACAGCCTCTAGCTCCTATCTCGGGTTGATCAAGGTTTGGAGACGAGAATGGCGACGATCGAGGACGTGGACGACAAAGTTGCGGCTACGGCCTTTCGCCGGCTGGTCGCACATCTGCGCCACCGCGACGATGCGCAGAATGTCGATCTGATGGGTCTGGCTGGATTCTGCCGCAACTGCCTGTCGGACTGGGTGCAGGAGGCAAGCAACGGAACTCTCGAGAGGGAAGCCGCGCGCGAGGCGATCTATGGCATGCCCTATGCGCAGTGGAAGGCGAACCAGCCCGAGGCGACGCCCGAACAGCTCGCCCGCATGGCGGCAAGCGTCGCGAAGAATGGACGCGGCTAAGCCGCGACGCTAAGGCCGCCTGCTTCACCGATTCAAAGAGGAATATCCATGAGCGACGTGATCGCCGCCGACCAGCTTCGACTCTTCATCGAGCGGATCGAGCGGCTCGAGGAAGAGAAAAAGGGCATCGCTGACGACATCAAGGACGTCTATGCCGAATCGAAATCGAACGGTTATGACACCAAGACGATGCGCGCGATCGTCCGCCTGCGCCGGATGGAAAAGCATCACCGCGATGAGGCCGAGATGCTGCTCGACACCTACAAGGCGGCGCTCGGGCTGGACTGAGTATTGAGCGGAATTCGCTTTTCCCGTTCGTCCCGAGTAGCCATCGAGCTTGTCGAGATGGCGTATCGAGGGGCAAATGAGTCTCGATACGGGTTCTCGACAAGCTCGACCCCTACTCGACACGAACGGAAATATTAGGGCGACGGAGACCCGAGGATAGCATGGCAGGCCATTCCAAATACAAGAACATCATGTACCGCAAGGGCGCGCAGGACAAGAAACGGTCCGCCGCCTTTTCGAAGCTCAGCCGCGAAATCACCGTGGCGGCGAAGATGGGCACGCCCGATCCGGACATGAACCCGCGGCTGCGCGCGGCGGTCAACGCCGCCAAGGCGCAGTCGATGCCGAAGGACAATATCCAGCGCGCGATCGACAAGGCGGCGCGCGGCGATGCCGAGAATTACGAGGAAGTCCGCTATGAGGGCTTCGGCCCCGGCGGCGTCTCGCTGATCATCGAGGCGCTCACCGACAACCGCAACCGCACCGCCACCAATGTCCGCACCGCGGTCTCCAAGAATGGCGGCAATCTCGGCGCGAGCGGCTCGGTCAGCCATGGCTTCGAGCGGATGGGGCTCATTTCCTATCCGGCCAGCGCCGGCGATGCCGAGAAAGTGTTCGAGGCAGCGCTCGAAGCGGGGGCCGAGGATGTCGAATCCGGCGATGACGGGCATGATATCTGGACCTCGAACGAATCGCTCCACGAGGTGGTGAAGGCAATCACGCCGGTGCTCGGCGAGCCCGAAGGCGCCAAGCTCGCCTGGCGGCCGCAGACCATGGTCGATGTCGGCGAGGACGATGCCGGGCTGCTGTTCAAGCTGATCGACACGCTCGACGAGGATGACGACGTGCAGCAGGTCTGGGGCAATTACGAAGTCTCGGATGCCGTGATGGAGAAGCTGGGTTGACCTTCCTTCTTCCCCTCCCGCAAGCGGGAGGGGACCGAGGGGTGGGCGCCCGGCCACCGCGAGCGGATCGCTTGGGGAGAGCGCGAGCCCACCCCTCAATCCCCTCCCGTAAACGGGAGGGGAGGTAAGAAGTGATCATCCTCGGCCTCGATCCAGGCCTCGGCACCACCGGCTGGGGCCTGATCCGCGCCGAGGGCAACCGCCTGTCCCACCTCGCCAATGGCCGCTTGAAGACCGACAGCGCGGCGCCGCTGCCCCGCCGCCTCGCCCATCTTGACGCAATGCTCGTCGCCCTGATCGCCGATCACGCGCCGGAAAGCGCGGCCGTCGAGGAAGTCTTCGTCAACGCCAATCCGCAATCGACGCTGAAACTCGGCCAGGCCCGCGGCGTCGCGCTGTGCGCGGTCGCGCGCAGCGGCATCGAGGTCGGCGAATATGCAGCCCGGCTGGTCAAGAAAGCGGTGGTCGGCACCGGGGCGGCCGAGAAGGCGCAGGTCCATGCGATGGTCGCGCGCCTGTTGCCCGGCGTGAAGATCGACGGCCCCGACGCGGCCGACGCGCTGGCCGTGGCGATCTGCCACGCGCACCACATGGCAAGCGCACGGCGCATGCCCAATTCCTGACCCGTCATCCCGGATCCTTCGACAGGCTCAGGAGAGCCTTGTTCCGGGGTCCACCGTGCCGCATACGAACCGCGCGCGGCGCTTGCGGCCCGGTGGATGCCGGAACAGGTCCGGCATGACGGAATAAGAGCCACTAATGATCGCCCATCTCAAAGGCCGCCTCGACTCAACCGGCATTGACCATGCTGTGATCGATGTCGGCGGCGTCGGCTATCTGGTCGGTGCTTCCACGAAAACACTCGCTGCGATCGGCCCGGTCGGCGAGGCAGTGATGCTGCACACCGAGATGCTCGTCGCCGAGGATTTCATCCGCCTGGTCGGCTTCGCGACCGCAAGCGAGCGCGACTGGTTCCGGCTGCTGACCGGCGTACAGGGCGTCGGCGCGCGGGTGGCGCTCGCCATTCTCTCTGCGCTCGATCCGGCCGATCTCTCCCGGGCGATCGCGGCTCAGGACAAGGCAATGGTCGCGCGCGCCAACGGCGTCGGCCCCAAGCTGGCCGAACGCATCGTGCGTGAATTGAAGGACAAGATCGGCGGCGTGGCAATCGGCGGCGCCACGCCGGTCGCGGCGAGCGGCGCCAGCGCGGATGCAGTGTCGGCCCTGCTCAACCTCGGCTTCCGCCCCGCCGAGGCAAGCAGCGCGGTGGCGGCAGCGGAAGAAGAGCTCGGGTCGGGCGCAACGCTGGACGCGCTGGTTCGGCTCGCGCTCAGGAAAGCGGCAAAATAGGGAGGCCGGGGTGATCGCGAGACTATGGCACGGCGCCGTCCCCGCAGCCAAGGCGGATGCCTATCTCGCTTATATGCGCGCCATCGCCATCCCCGATTACCAGTCCACCCCCGGCAATCTCGGCGCCTGGTGTCTGCACCGCGCCGAGGGTGATGTGGTCCATTTCCAGATGTTGAGCTTCTGGCCTGATATCGACGCGATCAAGCGCTTCGCGGGCGAGGATCATGAGGTCGCCAAATATTATGATTTCGACCGTGATTTCCTGATCGAACTCGAACCGCACGTCACCCACTACACGCTGCACGACAGCTAGACCAAGGCTTGGATTTATGGGTGGGACGAGCGGTTTGGTTGATGGTTAGCCGACGCTCATCGAACGATTGCCCAGGACCTTTACTAGCGCCACCACCGACACGACCGGGAAGCCGGCTTGCAGTATCACTTGCCCCGTAGCCATGACCTTGAACACCATTACCACGGGGATAGTTACCCCGAAGAGGATGATGATATCGTCAGGCGTAGTCCAGTTTATCCCAACACCCATAAAGCCGAATAAGCAGCCTATCAGCCATAGCGGCTTGAGCTTGAATCCAGGCGATCTGATGACAACGACAATCGACCAAAGACTGATGGCAACGGCCAGCATCGCGAAGATGAGCACAAATATCTGGTAGCCATTCATAAGCTTCGGCCTTTTCAGTCTTGTCCGCAGGCGAGCATAACCGCCAACCGGGACGTCCGCTATTGGGCTGCCTGCGGCTCCCGTTCATGTGCCCACGATCCGGAGCCGCTTTCAGATCGGCGAGGTGCCCAAGCTCGATGGATGTCACCAATTCAAAATCCGCTCAATCGGCGGCAGCGCAACGTCGGTCGAGGTGCCTTGAGGCCTTTGTCCTGCCTTTCGCATTGATCACACCAGCGGCGTCACCAGCGGCAGGCCCGCAAAATGCGCATCGAGATTGGCGAGGACGAGCGCGGCCATCGCCGCACGGCACTCGACCGTCGCGCTGCCCTGATGGGGCAGCAGCACGACCTGGTCCATCGCCTTGAGCGCATCGGGCACTTTCGGTTCGTCCTCGAACACGTCGAGCCCCGCACCGGCGATCGTGCCGTCGGCCAGCGCCGCGATCAGAGCCGGCTCGTCGACCAGGCTGCCGCGTGCAACATTGATCAGCACGCCGTGCCGGCCGAGCTTCTCCAGCACGGTGGCGTTCACGACATGCCGGGTCTCCGCCCCGCCCGGCGCGATCAGGATCAGCGTGTCGCAGGCCTCGGCCAGCGCGTCGATATCGGGGACGAAGCGATATCCCGACTCCGGCCGCTCATGTCGCGCAGTATAAAGCACCTCGCGGGCAAAGGGCGCCGCGCGCCGCGCGATCGCCTGGCCGATCCGCCCGAAACCGAAAATGCCGATCCGCCGCCCGCTCGCGCGCCGGCCGAGCGGGACGTCCCAGCCGCCCTCGCGCACCGCATGATCATTGAAGGCGATCCGCCGGTCGACCGCCAGCATCAGCCCGATCGCGAGATCGGCGACATCGTCGGTCAGCACATCGGGCGTCGTCGTCACCCGCACGCCGCGCGCCCGGACCGCGTCCAGATCGATCCGGTCATAGCCGACGCCGTTGACCGCGACGATCTCGAGCGCGGGCAGCCTGTCGAGCAAGGCCTGATCGACCAGCACGGAGCCGCCGCCGACCAACGCCCGTGTCGTCACCGGCGGGTTCTCGCGGTGCACCCGAAAGCGTTTTGCCAGCTCAGCCTCGATCGCGGGTGCCATCGCGGCGGGCAGGAACAGGTCGGGAAGTTCGCTCATGACGCCCCCATAAAGCGCGTGCTTCCTCCCCGCCAGCATCCGCGCGCCGCCGTGAAGGGCCGACGGCGACAGTCCGGCCGAAAAGCCAGCCGCGCCAACATGATGGAGGCCGTGGTAAACATTGTCGTGGCGCGCGAACGGGTCTAGCTTCGCCCGCAGTGAAAAGGAGAGACGAATGAAACGGCTTCTCTTGATAACGACCGGACTGGCGCTGATCGCCCCGGATATCGCGCTCGCGCAGCAACAGCAGCAGGATCAGCAGCACCATCGTCCGCCTGCCGGCACGACCCGCCCGGCCCCGGCTCCAGCCCCCGCACCAGGCAGGCCGCCGCACGCTGGCGGCCCCGATCATGGGCATGGCCCGCCTCCGCACCAGGGTGGCCAGCAGCCCCGACCGCCGCGCCCGGGCGGGCCTTCGATCCAGCCGATACGTCCGCCAGGCGGCGGGCATGACCGGCCGCCGCCACGGCCCCAGCCTCAGCCGCCCCGCCCGCGGCCGCCGGAGCATCGGCCGGGCACGGGCCGCCCGCCCAACTTCCGCCCGATCCATGGGCCGGTCTATCGCTATCCGCACGGCTACCGCTATCGCCGCTGGACGATCGGCCTGTTCCTGCCCTCGGTCTTCTTCTCGTCCTATTATTATTATGACGGCTGGGGCCCGCTTGGCGTCGGCGCCCCGCCGCCGGGCTATCGCTGGGTGCGCTACGGGCCGGATCTGCTGCTGGTACAGATCGGCACCCGCCGCATCGTGGATGTCATCTACGGCGCCTTCTACTGAGGACGCCGGAGATCCGCGCCGCGCGCTCGACAGCGGGCGGGGTGAACGGGTAGGGAACGATCGCTGCCATGAGCGACACCGACCGCCTGTTGACCGCCGCCCGTCGCTCCGAGGACGTTGACGCGGCCCTGCGTCCCAAGACGCTCGACGAATTCGTCGGGCAGAAGGGCGCGCGGGAGAATCTGCGCGTCTTCATCTCGGCGGCGAAGGCGCGCGGCGAAGCGCTCGACCATGTCCTGTTCTTCGGCCCGCCCGGGCTCGGAAAGACGACGCTCGCCCAGATCATCGCCCGCGAGATGGGCGTCGGCTTCCGCGCCACCTCGGGCCCGGTGATCGCCAAATCGGGCGATCTCGCCGCGCTCCTCACCAATCTCGAGGACGGCGATGTGCTGTTCATCGACGAGATCCACCGCCTTGCGCCGGCGGTCGAGGAGATCCTCTATCCGGCGATGGAAGATCGCGCGCTCGATCTGATGATCGGCGAGGGGCCCTCGGCGCGCTCGGTGCGGATCGACCTGCCCCGCTTCACCCTGGTCGGCGCGACCACCCGCCAGGGGCTGCTGACCACGCCGCTGCGCGACCGCTTCGGCATCCCGGTGCGGCTCCATTTCTACACCGTCGACGAGCTCGAACAGGTGGTGACGCGCGCCGCGACCCTGCTCGATCTCCATGTCGCCCCCGACGGCGCGCACGAGATCGCGCGGCGCTCGCGGGGTACCCCGCGTATCGCCGGGCGGCTGCTTCGCCGGGTGCGCGATTTCGCCAATGTCGCGGGCAACGAGACGGTCGACGCCGGGATCGCGGACCGGGCACTCAACCGGCTCGAGGTCGACGGGCTCGGGCTCGACGCGATGGACCGGCGCTATCTGATGATGATCGCTGATGTCTATCGCGGCGGGCCGGTCGGGGTGGAGACGCTCGCCGCCGGCCTCAGTGAACCGCGCGACACGGTCGAGGAGGTGATCGAGCCCTATCTGATCCAGCTCGGCCTGATCGCGCGGACAGCGCGGGGGCGGTGCCTCAATGCCGGCGGCTGGAAGCATCTCGGGCTCAATCCGCCGGCGAACACGCAAGACGGGCTATTCGATTAAGCCAAGTCATTGAAATAAAGCGAGATAATGCCGTACCCCGCGCCGGGAGATATGGTACATGCTGGTGTAACATATCTCCTCGGCCGGAGCCGGAAAGGTCGCAGCTCCCTCCAGGTCGATTCAAATCCGGCAATGCGCCCGCTATCCCGCGCCTCACCTTCATTCGATAGCGGTTTTTCTTGTTGCGCCGCATTATGGCTCCGCCCGTAACAATCTGATAGCGCCCTCTTATGCCTAGCGCCGCCGCCTCTGCCCGGGAAATCCTTGTCCGCCTCCACGATGTGATGGCGTCGCGTACGACGGCGCAGGCCAAGCTCAACTCGGTGGTGCAGATCGTCGGCGAGGCGATGTCGAGTGAGGTCTGCTCGATCTACCTGCTGCGCGACGGCGTGCTCGAGCTCTATGCGACCCGCGGCCTTGCCCAGGAGGCGGTCCATGTCACCAAGCTCGCGCTCGGCGAGGGGCTGGTCGGCACGATCGCGCAGGAAGTCGAGACGCTCAATCTCGACGAGGCGGCGAGCCATCCCGATTTCGCCTACAAGCCGGAAACGGGCGAGGAGAAGTTCCACAGTTTCGCCGGCGTGCCGATCATCCGGCGCGAGCGCGCGGTCGGCGTGCTCTGCGTGCAACATGCCGATCCGCACAAATATGACGATGTCGAGATCGAGGCGCTCCAGACCGTCGCGATGGTGCTGAGCGAGCTCATCGCCAATGCCGATCTCGCTGATGCAAGCGGTGCTGCGGCGACCCGGCCGCAATCGACCGCGGCGATGCGCATCCCGGGGCTGAAGCTCGTCGATGGCATGGCGAGCGGCTATGCCGTGTTCCATCAGCCGCGCGTCACCATCGAGCATACGGTGGCGGAAGATGTCGAGGCCGAGCGTCACCGCGTTTACGCCGCGTTCGACAAGATGCGCGAGCAGATCGAGAAGATCTCGGCCCAGGCCGAGTTCGGCGTCGGGGGCGAGCATGAAGAGGTGCTCGAGACCTACAAGATGTTCGCCTATGACGAGGGCTGGGCGCGCCGCATCAACGAGGCGATCGATTCCGGGCTGACGGCGGAGGCGGCGATCGAGCGCGTCCAGCAGCGCACCCGCACCCGCATGCGCCAGATCGACGATCCGCTGCTCGCTGACCGGATGCACGATCTCGAGGATCTTTCGAACCGCCTGCTCCGCATCGTCTCGGGCCAGATGGGCACCGCGGCGCAGCTCGGCCTCAGGCAGGACACGATCCTGATCGCGCGCAACCTCGGCCCGGCCGAGCTGCTCGAATATGATCGCCGCCGGTTGAAGGGCGTGGTGCTCGAGGAAGGCTCGCTCACCGCGCATGTCACCATCGTCGCGCGCGCCATGGGCGTGCCGGTGCTCGGCCGCGTGAAGAGCGTCCGCCGGCTGATCGGCGAGGGCGATCTTCTGTTGCTCGATGTCACCGCCGGCAATGTCTTCGCGCGCCCATCCGCGTCGATGGAGGAGGCGTTCAACACGCAGCTGCAGGTTCGTCAGCAGCGCCGTGCCGCCTTTGCCGCGCTCAAGAACGAGGCGCCGATTACCCTGGACGGCCACCGCGTGACGGTGATGGTCAATGCCGGCCTGCGCGACGATGTCGCCGCGCTCGATGTAGCGGGCGCTGACGGCATCGGCCTGTTCCGCACCGAGTTCCAGTTCCTGATCGCCTCCACCCTGCCGTCGCGCGAGCGCCAGCAAAAGCTCTACCGGGATGTGCTCGATGCCGCGGGCGACCATCCGGTCATCTTCCGCACCGTCGATATCGGCGGCGACAAGGCCTTGCCCTATCTCAACAAGGATGACAGCGACGAGGAGAATCCGGCGATGGGCTGGCGCGCTCTCCGGCTCGCGCTGGAGCGGGGCGGGCTGATGAAGGTCCAGGCGCGCGCGCTGCTCGATGCGGCGGCCGGGCGCACGCTCAACGTCATGTTCCCGATGATCTCCGAGCCCTGGGAATTCGACGAGGCCCGCGCCTTGTTCGAGACGCAGCGCGAATGGATGCGTGCCCGCGGCCGCAAGCTGCCCGAGGAGATCCGCTACGGCGCGATGCTCGAGGTGCCGGCACTGGCCGAACAGCTCGATCTGCTCCTGCCCAATATCGATTTCCTGTCGGTCGGCACCAATGATCTCACCCAGTTCCTGTTCGCCGCTGACCGCGCCAATCCCAAGCTCGCCGAGCGCTATGACTGGCTGAGTCCGGCGATCCTGCGCTTCCTGCGCCGCCTCGTCGCACCGACCCGCGGCGCCGGTGTGCAGCTCGCGGTGTGCGGCGAGATGGGCGGGCGGCCGCTGGAGGCGATGGCGCTGATCGGTCTCGGTATCGATCGACTGTCGATCACCCCGGCGGCGGTCGGGCCGATCAAGGCGATGGTCCGCTCGCTCGATCGGCCGGCGCTGATGGCGCATATGGAAAGGCTGCTCGCCGCGCCGCCCCGCGACATGCGGGCGGCTTTGCTCGACTGGGCAGCGCAAAGCGGCGTCGAACTGGCATGATCGCGTGATGGACGGCGGCACGGGGCGTTGACACTGGAGCAGCGCTTTGTGAGACACGCGGCCAAAGCAGGGCTATAACGGGCCGCAACCTTCCTGCCGGAGACGAGAATGACCGACCCTGATCCCGGCGACCAAGCGACTCTGTTTCCCAAGACGGCGGGCGAACGCCTGCGCGAGGCGCGCGAGGCGCAGGGGTTGTCGCTGGCCGAGATCGCGGCACGGACGCGCATCCCGGTCCGCCAGCTCGAGGCGATCGAGGCCTCCAATTTCGCGGCGCTCCCGTCGATCACCTATTCTGTCGGCTTCGCCAAGGCCTATGCCCGCGCAGTCGGTGCCGACGAGGTGGCGATCGCCCGCGATATCCGCGGCCAGAACGATGTCGCCACCCGCCATGTCGAATATGAATCCTTCGAACAAAGCGATTCGGCGCGCGCCCCGACCAGCGGCATCGTCATCGCCTGCGTCATCGGCGCGGTGCTGCTGCTGATTGCGGTCGGCCTCTGGTACGGCACCACCTGGTTCCGCGGCGACGAGTCAGCGCCGCCGCCTGCCCCCACCGAAGCAGCGCAAGTGCCGCAGGCGCCGCCTGCGGCCGCGCCGGCACCCGCCACCACTGGCCAGGTGACGATCACCGCGACCGACGAGGTCTGGATGCGGATCTATGACGCGACCGGCAAGACGCTCTACGAGAACACGCTCAAGGCCGGCGATCGCTACGACGTTCCGGCAGATGCCAATGGTCCGATGATCAATGTCGGCCGGCCGGACAAGCTTCAGATCACCGTCAACGGCACCGCGATTCCGCCGCTCGGCGATGGCTCGCATGCGATCCAGGATGTGCCGATCAGCGCGGCCGGGCTCGCCGCTCGAGCAAGCGGCGCCCCCCAGCCGACCCCGAGCGCCACGCCGATCAGCGCCACGCCGACCAGCGCAGCGCCGGCGAGCGCCGGGCAGCATGCACCGCGCAGGGCGGCAACGTCGCACCCGCGCAGCGAGAGCACGCCCGCCACCGAGCCCACAGCCGTGGTAGCGCCGCCGGCCTCGACCGCGCCGGCACCCACGGCGACACCAAATCCTTAAGGCTGGCGACAGGATGATTCTGTCAGCTATACCCGGACGTTCACCGCGTTGGGGGGTGTATCCATGCGCAAATATCTGATGACGGCATTGATGGCAGGCGGGATGCTCGCGGGGCTCGCGCTCGGCCCGCAGGCAGCGCACGCCCAGACGGCGATCGAGGGTCGGGTCGGCCGGCTCGAGAGCGAGATGCGCGCCGTGCAGCGCAAGGTCTTTCCGGGCGGCAGCGGCCAATATGTCCAGCCCGAGATCAGTCCGCCCTCGGTGAACACGGTGATCCCGGGCAGCCCGTCGGGCAGCCCCGTCGCCGATCTCGATGCACGGGTGAACGCGCTCGAATCGCAGATCAGCACCCTGACCGGCCAGATCGAGACGACGCAGCACCGCGTCCAGCAGCTCGAGGACGCGTTCAACGCCTATAAGCGGACGACTGATGCGCGGTTGAAGGTGCTGGAGGAGAATGCCTCGTCAGTCGGCACCAGCCCGGGCGTCGGCCCGAGTTCGGGCGCGATGGAAGCCCCGGCGGGCGTCGCGATGCCGCCCGTGAGCAAGCCGGCTGCCACGAGGCCGGCCCCTATCGTCACCAGGCCCGGCGCGCCGGCGGTCAAGCCGACGACGCCCGCCGCGCCGGTCAAGGGTGCGGATCGCGCCAGGAAAATCGCCGCGGTCGAAAAGCCTCCGGTGACCGACGATCCGGCCGAGGACGCCTATCTCTATGGCTATCGGCTGTGGGCGGCGAAGCTCTATCCCGAGGCTGAGGCGCAGTTCCAGAAGGTCGTCGCGACCTGGCCCAAGCACAAGCGCGCCAGCTATGCGCAGAATCTGCTTGGCCGCTCCTATCTCGAAGAGGGCAATGTCCGCGACGCGATGCAGTCCTTCTACGACAATTTCCACAAGATGCCTGACGGCGAGCGGGCGCCGGACAGCCTGAACTATCTCGCGCAGACGCTGATCAAGATCAACAAGCCGGCCAAGGCCTGCGAAGTCTATGGCGTGCTCGATCAGGTCTATGCCGAGAATATGACTGCGGCGATCAAGGCTGATGTCGCCAAGGGCCGCGTCGAGGCACAGTGCAAGTGACCCTGATCCGCCAGCCCCGGCGCAGGCCGGGTTCCGGTTAAGCCCGTGCGCGCGAGCGCACCGGACGCGGCTTTCGTCGAACGATTTCGAAGCGATTTCGAAGCAGCGCTCGGCCGCCCGGTCGTAGCGGACGAGCGGCTCGCGCTCGCTGTCTCCGGCGGGCCCGACAGCATGGCGATGCTCGCACTCGCGCACGCTGCCTTTCCCCGACAGGCGGTCGCCGCCACGGTCGATCACCGGCTGAGGCCCGAGTCTGCGGACGAGGCAGCGATGGTGGCCGGCTATTGCGCGACGGCCGGGATCGCGCACGAAACCCTGGCGATCGCCATTCCGCCCGATGCCGGAGACAATATCCAGGCCTGGGCGCGGCAGGAACGTTATGCGCTGCTGCGGCGCTGGGCGGTTGATGCCGGCGCTGCCTCGCTGGCGACCGCGCACCATGCCGACGATCAGGCCGAGACCTTCCTGATGCGTGCGGCCCGGGGTTCCGGCCTCTCCGGGCTCGCGGCGGTGCGCCGGCGACAGGATATCGATGTGACCATGTCCTCCAGCTTCGAGGTCTCGCCACAAGGGGCGGGGCTGGCGCTTTCCCTGTCGCCTCTGACCCTGGTCAGACCCCTATTGGGTTGGCGGCATCGGGAGCTGGTTGCGACAGCCATTGCCGCCTCTGTCCCGTTCGTGGACGATCCGAGCAACAGCGACGATCGCTTTGACCGAACCCGCTTCAGGCGCCTGCTGGCCGAGGCGGACTGGATCGATCCGGTCCAGATCGGGCGCTCCGCTGCCTATCTCGCCGAAGCCGATGCGGATCTGCGCGCGATCAGCCAATGGCTCTGGACCGAGCGTGCGCTCCCCTCGGGGGACTTCGAAGCCAGGTTGAATGTCGCGGGCCTGCCGCGCGCGGTGCGGCGCTATCTGGCGCGCATGGCAATCGATCATCTGGTCATGATGCTCGGCATGCAGGGCTGGTCCAGCGCCGCCAACATCGAATCCCTGCTCGATGCGCTCGAAGCGGGGAAGGCCGCAACCCAGGCCGGCATCATGGCCTCGGCGAAAGGCGATGTGTGGCACTTCCGTGAGGCCCCGCCGCGCCGATCACACTGATCGGCGAAACCTGTACTTTGTTCCATTGCCATTAACCGCGCACCGCTTATCTTGGTGGCGAAAGGTACAAGATACCCATGAACGACAATGAGAAGCAGCCGAGCCCCGACAATGGGGGCAGCAACCCCTGGATGAAGAGCCTGTTGATCTGGGTCGGCATCCTGGTTGCGCTCGCGCTGTTCGTGACGATGTTCAACGGCGCGCCGCAGCCTGCGGCCAGCACCACGATCGCCTATTCGGCTTTCCTCGACAAGGTCGAGGCCGGGAATGTGCGCGATGTGAATGTCGCCGGCGAAGTCATCACCGGCACCTTCAAGGACAGCACCCGCTTCCGCACCTATGCGATGCAGGATCCGCAGCTGACGCCCTTGCTGCGCAAGAACAGCGTGGTGATCACTGCCAAGCCCGAGGACGGCCCGCCGATCTGGCAATATCTCCTCGCCCAGTCCTTGCCCTTCGTGCTGATGCTCGGCCTTGCTTTCTTCATCCTGCGCCAGATGCAGAAGAATTCGGGCTCGGGCGCCATGGGCTTCGGCAAGAGCCGCGCGAAGATGCTGACTCAGCGCGAGGGCAAGGTGACCTTCGACGACGTTGCCGGCATCGACGAGGCGCGCGAGGAGTTGCAGGAGATCGTCGAGTTCCTGAAGGACCCGACCAAATTCGCCCGCCTGGGCGGCAAGATCCCCAAGGGCGCGCTGCTGGTCGGCTCGCCCGGCACCGGCAAGACGTTGCTCGCTCGCGCCATCGCCGGCGAGGCAGGCGTGCCCTTCTTCACCATTTCGGGCTCTGACTTCGTCGAGATGTTCGTCGGCGTCGGCGCGAGCCGGGTGCGCGACATGTTCGAGCAGGCCAAGAAGTCGGCGCCGTGCATCGTCTTCATCGACGAGATCGACGCGGTCGGCCGCCATCGCGGTGCCGGCCTCGGCAACGGCAATGACGAGCGCGAGCAGACGCTCAACCAGTTGCTGGTCGAGATGGACGGCTTCGAGGCGAATGAAGGCATCATCATCATCGCCGCGACCAACCGCCCCGACGTGCTCGATCCGGCGCTGCTGCGCCCGGGCCGGTTCGACCGCCAGGTCGTTGTGCCGCGGCCGGATATCGAGGGCCGGGTGAAGATCCTCCAGGTCCATATGAAGAAGGTGCCGCTCGCGCCCGACGTCGATCCCCGCGTGATCGCGCGCGGTACGCCGGGTTTCTCGGGCGCCGATCTCGCCAACCTCGTCAACGAGGCTGCGCTGACCGCCGCGCGCAAAGGCAAGCGGCTCGTCGCCATGGCCGAGTTCGAGGAGGCCAAGGACAAGGTCATGATGGGCGCCGAGCGGCGCTCGATGGTGATGACCGAGGACGAGAAGCGCATGACCGCCTATCATGAGGCAGGCCATGCCATCGTCGCGCTCCACGAGCCGGCATCGGATCCGATCCACAAGGCGACGATCATCCCGCGCGGCCGTGCGCTCGGCATGGTCATGCGGCTGCCGGAGCGGGACAGCTACAGCTATCACCGCGACAAGATGTACGCGAACCTCGCTGTCTCGATGGGCGGGCGCGTCGCCGAGGAAGTGATCTTCGGGTACGACAAGGTTTCGTCGGGCGCGTCGAGCGACATCCAGTACGCGACCGGCCTCGCCCGCGACATGGTCACGCGCTGGGGCATGTCGGACAAGCTCGGCCCGCTCGAATATGCCGAGCCTGAAGGCGAGAGTTTCCTCGGCTATTCGTCGAGCCGTCCGATGCGCATGTCGAACCAGACCGCGCAGCTGATCGACGACGAGATCAAGACGATTGTCGAGGGCGGCCTCAACCGCGCCAAGGAGCTGCTCAGCAAGCATCTCGACCAGCTCCATCTGCTGGCCGGCGCGTTGCTCGAATATGAGACTCTGTCCGGTGACGAGATCAAGAAGCTGATCGCCGGCGAGGAGATCGGCCGGATCGACAGCGACCTGAAGGGCCCAATGGTTCCGGCCGGGGGCACCTCGATCCCCAAGACGCGGCGCCCCAAGGGGCCGTTCGGCACGCCGGCGCCCCAGGGGGCCTGAGCGCGGAAAAGTCAGACGTCGGCTGCTTTAGCGGCCAACGTCCTTCGCTCCCGACTTCTTGTCGCGCGCGCGGCGATATTGCTGACGAAGCGTCGTGGCGATGTCTTCGATGCTGTCGCTGTCGAGCAGGGCCTGGGTGATCGCGATCCGTGCCGCGCACGCCGCATCCACCCCCTTTCGGCCCTCGACCCGGTCGAGAAAAAGGGCCTGATCGATGTGCTGCGCCGCTGCGGCCCGGTCCAGAAGCACGTCGCCGCCGATGATCCGGCCCGGCGCCGCCACCGTCGGCGGGCTCGAGACTACATCGAATGCCTGCTGGTTCTGCTGGTCGCGCAAATCCCTGGGCAATGCAGCCGTCGAATCGTTCACGCAGAGCGCAGGCGCGATCTTGCGGAGGGCCTGAAGGCGATCGAGGCGCAGGCGCAGACCCTGGACCAAAAGCCCGCTGCCGGCCTCGGGCAACATCCGGGTATAGGCGTCATTCACCAGCGCATCGATCTGTCGATTTGCCTGATCGCGTTTGATCTCTCCGGTGGCGACGCGCTGCATCACCGCGCGGATCTCGTCATAGAGCGCCGGATTGCCCTCCCGTATCTGCGCGAAGCCCGGCTGGTCGCGTTCGAGCACCGCCATCCCGGCTTCGGTCCGGGCCTCGGCATCGTCGGCGCCGGGCGTCATCAGCGGCACGGTCGAGGTCGGACTGGCCGCTTGGGGCTGCGGCACCGATCCGCCGAACGCCCACAGGAAGGCTAAGCTCAGCGCAATCCCCGCGATGGCGCGCGAAGGGCCCTGCGCACTCCGGTCCGTCGCGCCGACGATCGGCAACAGTGCGGCAATCGCGAGTGCGAAGGGGTAGAGCGGCACCACCGGGTGCCAGCTCGCGCGCAGCAGGAAGGCGCCGAGCGCCACTGCGAGCCCGGCTGCGGTGGCGCCGAGGATCAGCCATTCGCGATGCCACCACAGCACCCGACCAAGCAGGGCGCGGACGGCGGACCAGAGCGAGAATCTGAGATAGACAAGCAGGGCGGCGAAGACGCCGAGCGTGAAGATCTCGGCCGGGTCGAGCCTCGGCAAGGCGACGAAGATCAGACACGCCGCACCCGCACACAGCGCCGCGCCCCCACCTGGCCGAAGCGAGCCGGGTTCGGCTGGCGGCGCGACGACATAGGCCCAGATGGCGGTCCCGATCGCGGGCAGCACAACCAGTATGAGCAAGGGCGGCGGCAGCGCCATCGCGACGAAAGGGAGCGCGATATAGGCGGCGAGCCAGCCGTCGCTCAGCCAGCGCGGGTGGTCGAAGCGTTCCCGCCACCGTTGCTGCCACCGCGCCAGCAGAAACAGCGCCGCAAACGGGGTGGCAAAGGCGATTGCCGACATGCCCCCGATGACGATGGCGGAGCTGGCCGTGTCCGTACCCGCGACGATCGTGCCGAAGCCGAACAATCCCAGAAGCGTCAGGGGCATCAGCGCCAGGATGCCGAGCGTCAGCCGCGGCCTGGCGAGGAAGCGCTGCCAGCGTTCGACCGATTCCTTCTTGTAGGAATAACGCAAACCGCGTGCGACCTGGCCGCGAATCCCGAGAAAGATCTCGATTCCCGCGATCATGCCGGGCTTGAACGCGGCGATCCGCCAGGACCACCATGGGCCCGGCGGGCGTGTCAACGATCGCCAGGCGGCGTGATGGACATGGCTCGGGCGATTGAGGCTCTCGATCAGCCGCCACTCGTCGAGCCGGTCGAGCACGACCGCAACTGACGGGTCGACAGTGCGCCTGTGGTCGCGCCCATTCCATCCGAACGCCTGGATCGATTGCAGCAATATCGCATCGCTATGGGGAATCGTCGTGGCAAGCAGCGCGGCGAGCCAGGGTTCGATATCACTGCGGATACGGATCTCGCCGAGCGCCGGCGACCGCAGGATGGCCTTCAACCTCTCATCGAGCACCGCGTCGGATGCATGCCACGGTCCGCGCAAGCCCGCCTCGAGTTCGGCCATGGTAGCACGCAGTGCGTCGAGCTCAGCCTCGCGCGCCGCGAGCATGGCGTCGAGCTCCGGTTCGGCGACCGGTTCGCGCGGATCGGGCCGCGTTTCCGGTCGCGGTTCGCCCCAGGCGAGAGGCTCGGTCGCGGCGACCGGATCTTCATCCTCGTCTCCGTCCCCGTCCTCATCCTCGATATCGTGCCAGGACTGATATTCGAGATGCCGCAGCGCCGTCTCATAGGCCGCGCGCAACTGCTTGAAGCCTTCGGGATCGTCCTCGGGATGGGTGACGCGCAGCTTCGTCGCATAGGCGCGGCGGATCGCATCGCGATCGCTGCCATGCGGAATCCCCAGGATCTTCCAGATGTTCAAGCGGCGCTTCCGGTCACAGGAAGCGCTCGCCCTCGATCCGGTCGAGCGCTTCGTGGAACTCCTTGCGGGCATGGTCGGCCGCGCGGGGATCCTGGCCGTCGAGCACCATCTGGAACTGGGTGATCAGATGGTCGATGATCGCCCGGTCCTCGCCAAGGAAATTCTCGAAACATTTCTCGCCGCGCGCGAGCGCCGCGCGGTTGAGCTCGTCCTCGCGCGGATGCGTCTTGAGCGCGGCAAGGGCGGCGCGGCGCTCGGCGATCGCGGCTTCGTCGCCGACATGGTCGTCGTTGATGACGAGGCTGGTCCGCAGCCCCGACTGCTCGACCAGGATATCGACTTCGAGCAGCCCGCTGACATCATAGGAAAAGCGCACCTGGATCTGTTGCCCGGCCGGGCCACGCGGCACCTTCACCCTGGTTTCGCCGATCGCGACATTGTCGCGCACCAGCCGCGCCTCGCCCTGATAGATGCCGAACAGCACTTCGGTCTGGTTGTCCTGCAGCGTCTGGAAACTGTGGACCCGGCTTGCCGGGATCACCGTGTTGCGTTCGAGGATCGGCGCGAACAGCCCGGTTTCATAACCGCCGCCCGGCAGTTGACGGCTGACGTTCACGCCGAGCGAATAGGGGCAGACGTCGGTGACGACGATTTCCTTCAGCGCCGCGTCACGCGCCTTGAGGCCGGCCTGCACCGCCGCGCCCAGCGCGACTGCCTCGTCCGGATTGACCGTCGCATTGGGGAAGCGCCCGAACATGCGCGCCACGGCACGGCGGACCACCGGCATCCGCGTCGCTCCGCCGATCAGGATGATGTCGGAGAGTGCCTCGGGGCGAAGATCGCTGTCGCGCAGCGCGCGCAGCACCGGCTCGCGCAGCCGCTCGATCAGCGGCGCTGCCTGTGTCTCGAACTCGGCGGTCGGGACTTCGAAATCATAAGGCTGGTCCTTCCAGACGATCCGCATCGTCGCGGAGGGCGCGGAGGTCATGTCGCGGCGTGCCCGCTCGGCCTGTTCGCGCAGCTTCTGGTACAGCGCGTCGTCGCGCTCGAACGGCTTCCATGCATCGGCGAAGTGCGCGCGCATCATGCCGATCAGCAACTCGTTGAAATCCTCGCCGCCGAGCTGGTTGTCGCCGGTCGAGGCGCGGACCTCAATGATCCCTTCGAAGATCTCGACGATCGAAACGTCGAAGGTGCCGCCGCCGAGATCGAACACGAAGAAGCGCGCTTCGCGGTCGAGATTGTGAATGCCATAGGCGAGCGCAGCAGCGGTCGGCTCGTTGATCAGCCGTTCGACGCGGAGCCCCGCGATTTCGCCGGCGCGGTGAGTCGCCTTGCGCTGCTGATCGTTGAAATAGGCGGGCACGGTGATGACCGCTTCAGTGACCGGCTCGCCCAGAAACGCCTCGGCGTCCTCCTTCAGGCTGCGCAGGACGAGCGCCGAGAGTTCCTCAGCGCTGTAATTCCGACCGCCCAGCCGGGTCGTACGCTTCGTCCCCATATAGCGCTTGAAGGCAGTCGCGGTTGCCTGGGGATGGCTTGCTTGGCGATCGCGCGCGGCAAGCCCGACAAGCAGGGTGCCGTCATCGTCGATGCTGACGGCGGACGGCGTCAGCGTCTGGCCGAGCCGGTTGGGAATCAGCGTCGCTACGCCGTCTTTCCAGACCGCCGCCGCGCTGTTGGTCGTGCCAAGGTCGATTCCGATGATCATGGAATGTTGCGAGTCCCCCGTTTTCAACCGCATAACCGCACGATTGGCGGCGGTGAAGCACCGGAGTGGCGCGCGGGGCCATTTCAGTTCATTTTCGGTTCACCGGCCGGACCTTCATGCTCGCGCCAGCTTTCAGGGGAGTGGCGATGCGGGGAATGATCAGACTGGCCGGATTGGCCCTCGTGCTGGTGCCGGTGGCTGCCCAGGCGATGACGGTCAACGAGTTCCTGACGAAGACGACCGCGCTGCAGGCAAAGGGCTTTGCCGCAATGCTGTCGCCGGACGTTTCGTTGCTCCGCGACGAGATCAAGACGGCGGCGACTGCCTATCGCGCCGAGATCGATGCAGCCCAGGCCGCGCATCGCAAGCCGCGCAGCTGCCCGCCGCCGAAGGGCCAGGCGAAGGTCGATTCGAATACGCTGATCGCCGCATTCCAGGCGATCCCGCCGGCGAAGCGCATGATGAGCGTGAAAGCCGCCTTTTACGGCTTCATGGACAAGCGTTACCCCTGTAGCTGAACCCTATTCCATCAGGCCCAGGACGAGCAGCAATATTCCGAAAGCCGTCAGTGCGATCGACGCGAAGACCATCAGCGCCATGGTCCGCCACAAGGCCGATCGCTTGCGCAGCGAATAGGCGCCGCGCAGTTGCACGAACATGTGGACGGGCGGCGCCGTCAGCAGGAGCAGCATGAACCAGCCGGTCGAAAGGCCGATCGACAGACCCAGGCTGAGCGCCGCCACCAGCAGCAGCATGAAGCTGAGTGAATAGGTGACGAAGATCGCATGGTCGTACAGCTGGAACTGTCGCCGCCACAGGAACAGCAGCGCGACGAACGGCACCGAGATCGGGATCAGCGCCCAGGAGAATTTATAGGCGCTGGATTGCAGCTTGTAGAGCGCGAGGCCGGGATTGGCTTTCGCCTTGTCCAGCCCCTTGTCGAGCGCGGCCCAGCCGGTCTTGTTGTCGCCGATCGAGACGCGGGCATGGCCGTCCTTGCTGGTGGCGACGGTGTCGCGCGCCGATTGGAGCGCGTTGAGCGTTGCCTGTTCCGCGATCGCGTCCCCGTCGGGTTCGCCCGGCGCGGTTTTCGCATGTTCGGCGTGCGCTTTGGCGAATTCCGCTTTGGTCTTCGCGATGGCGGCATCGATCTTGGCGAGACGTTCCTGGCGGCTCTGCGGCGTGGCGTCGGTCGTTTCGAACTCGCCGTTGAAGGTGTGGATCGTCGCGAACATCAGGAAGACGGAAAACAGGAACAAAGCCAGCGGCGAGACGAAGCGGGCGCGCTCGCCGGCGATGTAGCGCCGCGTCAGCGCGCCGGGATGGAGCACGAGCATCGGCAGCGTGCGCCAGATCTTGCCCTCGAAATGGAAGACGCCGTGAAGCAGATCATGCAGGATCGAGCTCAATGTCCGGTGGACATGCTCGGCCTGGCCGCAGGCATGGCAATAGTCGCCGATCAGCGCGGTGGCGCAATTGAGGCACAGGCCGTGCGCCGCGTCGCCGCCATGGCCTTCCCCCGCGCGCGGCTCAAAGGCCCGCCCGATCAGGGCTCCCGTGGCGATATCGCCGGCTGCTTCGATTCCCCCGCTCATCGCGCCCGATTATCACCCTATGCTGCAGATGCGATAGGATTATGCGGGTGATAGGGCTTTGGCAGGCGGCGGCGAGCGTGGTAGCGAGAATGCCATGGCTGATGTCGAAATCGATTCCGCGGACCTGATCGCTGATATGGGCAAGCGCGCCCGCGCGGCCGCGCGCGTGGTCGCCGGCCTCTCGAGCCCGGCCAAGAGCAGGGCGCTCGAAGCGGCGGCGGAAGCGATTCGCGAGGCTGCCCCCGAGATCATGGCCGCCAATGCTGCTGACATGGCCCGCGCGGAGGCGGCAGGGTTGTCCAGCGCGATGCTCGACCGGCTCCGGCTCGACGACCGGCGGATCGAGGCGATGGCGGCGGGCGTTGCCACCGTGGCGGCGCTGCGCGATCCCGTCGGCCAGCTCATCGACGAGAATCGCCGCCCCAACGGGCTCGTGCTGCGCCGGATCCGCGTGCCGATCGGGGTGATCGGCATCATCTATGAAAGCCGCCCCAATGTGACGGCGGATGCCGCCGCGCTCTGCATCAAGTCGGGCAATGCCGTCATCCTGCGCGGCGGATCGGAAGCGATCGAAAGCAACCGCGCGATCCACGCCGCCTTTGTCGCCGGGCTGGCGCAGGAGGGCGTGCCGGGCGATGCGGCGCAGCTCGTGCCGACGACTGATCGCGCGGCGGTCGGGGCGATGCTGGGTGCCGAGGGCATGATCGATCTCGTCGTACCGCGCGGCGGCAAGAGCCTGGTCGCGCGCGTCCAGTCCGAGGCACGGGTGCCGGTGCTCGCGCATCTCGACGGCATCAACCATGTCTATGTCGATGCATCAGCCGATCCGACCATGGCCGAGGCGATCACCGTCAATGCCAAGATGCGGCGGACCGGCATCTGCGGCGCGATGGAGACCTTGCTGATCGACCAGGACTATCCCCACGCCCGCGAGCTGGTCAGCGCGCTGGTCGATACCAGCTGCGAGGTGCGCGGCGACGCCGGGGTGCGGGCGCTGGTGCCCGCGGTTGCGCCCGCCAGTGACGCCGATTGGGACACGGAATATCTCGAGGCGATCGCTTCGGTGGCGATGGTCGATGGCGTGGAAGGGGCGATGGCGCATATCGCTACGCACGGATCGCACCATACCGACGCGATCGTCGCGACGGACGAAAGCGTGGCCGAGCGCTTCCTCGCCGGCGTCGACAGCGCGATCGTGCTGTGGAACGCCTCCACCCAGTTCGCCGATGGCGGCGAATTCGGCCTCGGGGCCGAGATCGGCATCGCGACCGGCCGGCTTCACGCGCGCGGGCCGGTCGCGCTGGAAGGCCTCACCACCTATAAGTGGATCGTGCGCGGCACCGGCCAGATCCGCCCCTGATTATTTCGCCCTGATTTTTGTGGCCGGCCATTGTCGGGGCCGGGGCGGATACGCATATCCGGCGCGCCGGCAGGGGGCCGTCTTCAGGGATAATCCGCAATGCGCTATAATCCGCTCGGCCGCACCGGCCTGTTCGTCTCCGAACTCTGCCTCGGCACCATGACCTTCGGGGGCGAGGGCTTCTTCGCCTATATGGGCCAGGTCAAGCAGGACGAGGCTGACGCGCTGCTCAAGGCTTCGGTCGACGCAGGCGTGAACTTCATCGATACCGCCAATGTCTATTCGCAAGGATTGTCGGAGCAGATCACCGGCCAGGCGATCAAGAATCTCGGGTTGAAGCGCGAGGATATCGTGCTCGCGACCAAGGTGATGGGCCCGATGGGCGAAGGCCCCAACAGCCGCGGCAACTCGCGCGGCCACATCATGGACCAGGTCAAGGCGAGCCTCACCCGGCTCGGCACTGACCATATCGATCTCTACCAGATCCACGGCTTCGATGCCGCGACGCCGATCGAGGAGACGGTGCGCGCGCTCGACGATCTCGTCCGCCAGGGCCATGTCCGCTATGTCGGCGTATCGAACTGGGCTGCGTGGCAGATCGCCAAGGCGCTGGGCATTTCGGAACGGCTCGGGATGGAGCGCTTCCAGAGCGTGCAATCCTATTACACCATCGCCGGCCGCGATCTCGAGCGCGAGTTGGTGCCGATGATGAATTCGGAAGGGCTCGGCCTGATGGTCTGGAGCCCGCTCGCCGGCGGCTATCTTTCGGGCAAATATCGCGGCGGCGAGGGGGAGGGACGCCGCGCAACCCGCGCCTTCCCGCCGGTCGATGAAGCGCGGGGCGGCAAGGTCCTCGACGCGCTCGAGCCGATCGCGAAGGCGCATGGCGTCTCGGTCGCGCAGATCGCGATCGCCTGGCTGCTCCACCAGCCGCACGTCACCAGCGTGATCGTCGGCGCCAAGCGCAAGGACCAGCTCGACGACAATCTCGCCGCAGCCAAGGTCGTGCTGAGCGCTGATGAGCTGGCGACGCTCGATGCAGCCAGCAAGCTACCGGCGGAATATCCCGGCTGGATGACGGCGCTCCAAGGCACCTATCGTGACGGCGTGCTGAAGCAGCCGCCGCGCGGTTGACGATTTGCATGACATGTATACATTTGATGCATGAGCAAGACATCCGTCATTACAACGCGCCTCGATCAGGAAACGCTGGAAGGCCTCGACCGGCTCGCTGAATATCATGATCGGTCCAGGGCGTGGCTGGTCGCCAAGGCGGTGAGCCGCTACGTCCAGGAGGAGAGCGAGTTCTTCGCCTTCCTCCAGGAGGGCGAGGACGCCATCGCGCGAGGCGACTTCGTGACCCATGAAGAGCTCGTTGCCGAGATCAAGGCGATGCGGCACGAAAAGAACGCCGCTTGAGGACATTGATCTGGTCGCACCCGGCGCGGCGCGGCCTGTTTGAAATTGCCGCTTATTATAACCGCATCGAACCGGGCTTGGGGCTCGATCTGCTCGAGCGGATCGAGACATCGCCGCTGGTGTTGCTGGAATTCCCTCAGATGGGATCACCCACGCGCCGCCGCGGCATTCGCAAATGGCGCGTGCCGCGGACGCCCTTCGCCCTGCTCTACGCATCCAACGCCGATTATGTGGAAGTACGCCGCGTCTTGCACGAGTCGATGGATTGGGATCGTTCAGCGCTATGACCCGTATCGGCATCCTCGGCGGCTCGTTCAACCCCGCGCATCGCGGCCACCGCGCGATCAGCCTTGCCGCGATCGCCGCGCTCGGGCTCGATGAAGTCTGGTGGCTGGTCTCCCCCGGCAATCCCCTGAAGGAGAAGTCGGGTGACATGGCCCCCTTCGCCGCCCGCTTCGCCTCGGCACAGGCAATGGCGCGGCACGCGCCGATCAGGGCCAGCGCGATCGAGCTGAAACTGGGCACGCGCTACACGATCGATACCGTCCGCGCGCTCAACCGCCTCTACCCGAAGAAGCGTTTCATCTGGCTGATGGGTGCCGACAATCTCGCCCAGTTCGACCAGTGGCGCGACTGGCGCGGCATAGCGCGTGAGGTTCCGATTGCGGTTGTCGCCCGTCCGGGCTATGAAGGTGCTGCCCGCGCGGCCCCCGCGATGGGTTGGTTGCGGCGCTTCATCCGGCCCGCATGCCAGGCAAAGAACTGGACGAAGTGGAGATTGCCGGCACTCGTGCTGTTGCGCTTCCGCCCCGACCCGACTTCTGCGACCCGGCTTCGCATGGCCGATCCCGCCTGGCAGCGGCGTTTCTTGCCGCGAATATCGTCTCCACCCTCAATATAGGAACCGTCTTGGCCTTATCTTCCCCCGTTTTGCGCGCGACCGATCCCGACGAGGTCGACGCGTTGCATCAACTCGTCCTGGCGTCGCTCGATGACGATCAGGCAGTCGACACGATCTCGATCCCGCTCGCGGGCAAGAGCAGCATCGCCGATCACATGGTGATCGCGAGCGGCCGCTCGACTCGTCAGGTGGCGTCGATGGCATCGAAGCTCGCCGAGAAGATCAAGGGCGAGCTTGGCCGCACCACCCGGATCGAGGGATTGCCGACCGCCGATTGGGTGCTGATCGATGCCGGCGATGTGATCGTCCATCTGTTCCGACCCGAAGTGCGCAGCTTCTACAATCTCGAGCGGATGTGGGCATTCGGCGACGCCCCGCCCACTGAGGCCTCCGCCGAGGCGACACCCGCCCGCGACGCGTAATCCGGCTTGCTGCTCCACATCGTCGCGCGCGGCCGGATCGGGCGCGGGCCCGAGGCCGAGCTGGTCGATCGCTATGTGAAGCGGCTCGCCTGGCCGGTGCGCCTGACCGAACTGCCCGATACCGGCGGCAAAATGCCCCCGATCGAAGGCCAGACCCGGATCGTGATGCTCGACGAGACCGGCGAGATGCTCGGCTCGCGCGCCTTTGCCGAGCGGTTGGGGAAGTGGCGTGACGAGGGTGTGCGCGAAACCCGCTTCCTGATCGGCGCCGCCGACGGCTTCGACGACACCGAACGCGCCAACGCCGATCTGCTCCTGTCCTTCGGCCGCGCCACCTGGCCCCATCTCCTCGCTCGCGCGATGCTCGCCGAGCAATTATGGCGCGCGACGAGCATCCTTGCCAACCACCCCTATCACCGCGAAGGATAGGACGATGAGGGGAAGGCTCGCCTGGGGAGGGATCGCGATCGTTGCGCTGGCCGCAGGCGGTGGGCTTGCCGCGTCAGCCCAGACCCCCGTCTCGGAACAGCAGCAACGTCTCGTCGAAGCCAAGGCCGCGTCCCAGGCCGCCGCCGAACGCTCCGCCAGGCTCGAACGCGCGGCCGCGAACGAGAAGGATCAGGCGCTCCAGGCGCGCGCACAGGAGGCAGCAGTCGCGGCGCATATCCAGCAGATCGAAGCCGATATCGCTGCCGGCCAGGCGCGGATCGCGATCATCGACCGGTTGCTCGCTGCCCAGCGCACCCGGCTCGCCGTTCGCCAAGGCCCGGTCACGCGGCTGATGGCGGCGCTGCAATCGCTCGCCCGGCGGCCGGCGATGATCAGCGTGGTCCAGCCCGGCTCAGTCGACGATCTCGTCCATGTCCGCGCCGTGCTGTCGAACACCCTGCCGGTGATCCGCGCGCGCACCGCCGATGTCCGCGCCGATCTTGCCCGCACCCGCCAGCTCCAGGCGGGCGCGACCGCGGCGACCAGGGCACTCGCCGACAGCCGTACCCAGCTCGAGGAGCAAAGGCTGTCGCTCACCCGGCTCGAGGCCGAACACCGGATGCGCTCGCGCGCGCTCGGCCGTGATGCCCTGTTCGAATCGGATCGTGCCATCGCGCTTGGCGAGCACGCCCGCGACATCGTCGATCTGATGGACCAGCTCGGCAACCAGGCGGCGACGCGGGAGGAGCTCGAATCGCTGCCCGGCCCGCTGCCGCGTCCGCCGCGCCCGGGCGAAGTGGCTTCGCCGGTCGATACCGTCTCCTGGTCGCACAGCGCGCCGCCCTACCGGCTTCCGGTCGTGGGACGGGTGGTGATGGGCCTGGGCGAACTGTCCGATGCCGGGGTGCGCTCGCGCGGCCTGACCATCGCCAGCGCCAGGGAGGCGCAGGTGATTGCGCCCGCCGCTGGGCGCATCGCCTATGCCGGCCCGTTCCGCGGCTATGGCACGATCGTCATTATCGATCATGGCGGCGGCTGGACCTCGCTGATCTCCGGTCTCGGCACGGTCTCGGCGCGGGTCGGCGACCGGGTCGGGCAGGGCGCTCCGATCGGCCAGGCAGGCAGCGGCGACGATCCCCGTGTCACGATCGAGCTCCGCCGGCGGGATCGCGCTATCGACATGACGCCGCTGCTCGGCTGAGCGGTCAGGTCGCGTTCAGGCCGCCTGCGCTTTGATCGCGCCGAAAATGGCGCTACTGTGCAACTGATCCGTTCCTTGCAGGCACAATATTCGATGACACGTCCCGCTTCCCGCGCATTTTTCCAGGCCTCGGCGATTGCGATCGCCCTGGCGATCGTGCCCGTCGGCACCAGCGCGATGGCGGCGGTCGATACCGACACCTATCGCGAGATCGACGTGTTCATGGACGTCTTCAACCGGGTGAAGGCCGATTATGTCGACAAGGTTGACGACAAGACTTTGATCAAGGGCGCGATCACCGGCATGCTCGCCGCGCTCGATCCGCACAGCGCGTACGAGACCGGGCTCGATTACGACAATCTGCGCATCCAGACCTCGGGCAGCTATGGCGGCCTCGGCCTCAGCGTCACGATGGAGGACGGCGCGGTCAAGGTCATCGCCCCGCAGGAGGATACGCCGGGCTGGCGCGCCGGGATCAAGTCGGGCGATTACATCACCCATATCAACGGCAAGCTCATCTATGGCGAGACGCTTGACGAGGCGATCACCGAGATGCGCGGCCCCCCCGGCAGCAAGATCTCGCTGACCCTGATCCGCCCTGGCCACGACAAGCCGATCGAAGTCTCGGTCACACGCGAGCGCATCATTCAGAAGCCCGTCAAATGGGAAGTGAAGGGCAATGTCGGCTATATCAACATCAACACCTTCTCCGAGAATACCGGCGAGGCGACCAAGGCGGCGATCCTCGGCATCGACAAATCGCTCGGCCACACGCCGCTCGGCTATGTCGTGGATCTGCGCGACAATGGCGGCGGCCTGCGCGACGAGGCGGTCAATGTCGCCGACAATTTCCTGAACGGCGGCGAAGTCGTCTCCGAGCGCGGCCGCGAGAAGAACGATATCCAGCGCTTCTACGCGCATGGCGGCGATTATGCGCATGGCCTGCCCGTGATCGTGCTGACCAATGCCGGCACCGCTTCGGCCTCGGAGATCGTCGCCGGCGCGCTCCAGGACCATCACCGCGCGCTGATCATGGGCGAGCGCTCGTTCGGCAAGGGCTCGGTGCAGACCGTGCTCGATCTCGGCAACGGTACTGCGCTCCGCCTTACCACCTCGCGCTATTACACCCCCTCGGGCCGGTCGGTGCAGGAGGGCGGGATCGAGCCCGACGTCAAGGTGCCGCAGATTTCCGATCCCGATTACAAGTCGCGCCCGGTGTTCCGCGAGGATGATCTGCGCCGCCATCTGATCAACGAGGTCAAGACCGACAATTCGGTGCTCGAAGAAGATACCAAGCCCGATCCCCGCTTCGCCGCGACGCCCGAGCAGCTCAAGGCCAAGGGGATCACCGACTTCCAGCTCGATTATGCGCTGAAGACGATCGGCCGGCTCGCCGCCGCGCCGCAGGTGGCGGCGGTGACGAAGAAGTGAGCCTCACCTCTTTCCGTCACCCCGGACTTGTTCCGGGGTCCATCGCGCCGCAAGGAACGACGGTGCGGGCTGATAGATGGATGCCGGAACAAGTCCGGCATGACGGGGTGAATTGATGATCCGTGACCGCTTCACTACCGCCCGCGCGCTCGCTCTCCTCATACCGCTCGCCCTGATGGCCGGCGCGCTGGCGTTCCAGTATCTCGGCGGCCTCTACCCGTGCGAGATGTGCTGGTGGCAGCGCTATCCGCATATCGCGGCGATCATCCTCGCCGCCCTTGCCTTTGTTGCCCCGGGAGCCGGCGCGAAGCGTGCCCTGGTGCTGCTCGCGGCACTCGCGGTCCTGGTCAGCGGCGCGATCGGCGTCTTCCATGCCGGCGTCGAATATCACTGGTGGCAGGGCATCACCGCGTGCACCTCAACCATGACCGGGCATGGCGGCTCGGTCGATGATATCCTCAAGCGCATCATGAGCGCACCGGTCGTCCGCTGCGATGTCGCGCAATGGACCTTGTTCGGAATCTCGCTCGCCGGCTTCAACGCGTTGTTGTCGCTGGGCGGCGGCGCCACCATCCTGTGGCTGATGCGACGGCCCACGTCATGAATGCCGCCCACACGACTGGAGCCTGGCGGCCCGGCGACGCGAAGCGTGCGACCGACTCGATGATCCGGGTCGATCAGGCCGGCGAATATGGCGCGACGCGGATCTATGCCGGGCAGCTCGCGGTGATGGGCGATCGCACACCGGCTGCGCGGAAAATCGCCGGCATGGCCAACCAGGAGGAACGCCACCGCGCCTTTTTCGATGCGATGGCGGCACGGCGCGGCGTGCGGCCGACCCTGCTCCAGCCTTTCTGGGACGTCGCCGGCTTCGCGCTCGGCGCAGTGACGGCGGCGATCGGCCCTGAAGCGGCCATGGCCTGCACCGTCGCGGTCGAGACTGAGATCGACAAACATTATGCCGAGCAGCTCGAAATCCTTGGCGACAGCGACCCCGAATTGTCGGCGGCGATCGCCGATTTCCAGGCGGAAGAGGTCGAACATCGCGAGACCGCTCTGGCATCGGGCGCTGATCGCGCGCCAGCGTATCCGGTCTTTACCGGATTGATCAGGATCGGCTGCAGGCTAGCCATAGCCACGGCCAAACGGCTCTGACCCGGGAGAGAGCAATGATCGTCAAACTCGTCACGGGCGCGATCGCCCTGATCGCCTTCAGTCCCCTGGTCGCCCAGACCACGACACCGGCTCCAACCTCGACCCCAACCCCCGCCCCGACCCCCACGGCGACTCACGCCCCGATCCCGGCTCTGCCCGGCGCGCCCGCCGCTCCCAAGCCCGAGGGACCGGCCGAGGTTTCGCACAATGCCCCGGTCAACGGCGTGCTGGTCCTGTTCGGCAATGAGCGCTGCCCGACCGACAAGGACGGCAACGAGATCGTCGTCTGCACCCATCGCAGCGCCTCCGAGCAATTCCGCATCCCCAAGGAGATGCGCGAATTCAAGGTCACGCCCGAAAATGAAGCCTGGGCGGTGCGGGCGCAGGGCCTGGTCAGCGATCCGACCGTGGCGGGCGGCATCGGCAGCTGCTCGACGGTCGGCCCGGGCGGCTCGACCGGCTGCTTCCTGCAACAGGCCCAGGCCGCGCGCGCCGAGAAAAAGGACAAGAAGGCCGAGGACCAGCATGTCCAGGATTCGCTGGTGCCCTGACCTGCATCGCCGTTGCGGGCGCCGAGGACTGACTCTAGGGTGCGCTGTCTTTCGGTCGGGGCACAATTCCAATGGCAACAATGATGGGCACCACCCCGCAGGTGAAGCCGCTTGCGGCGGACGCCTATGAGAAGTTCCTCGCGGGCGCATCGACCGCGCTGCTGCTGACGGTGCTGACCGCGCTGGTGCGGGGGCGCGCGCATTGGAGTGAAATCCCCTGGCCGATCTGGGCGCATCTCGTGACGATCCTCACTGCACTCGTTCTTACGCCCATCCAGCTGCTGCGCCCGCGTGGCGACGCGCTGCACCGCATGCTCGGCCGGATCTGGGTGATCGCGATCTTCCTCGCCGCTGTCTTCTCCTTGCTGGTGCACACGATCAACCCGGGCGGGTTCAGCTTCATCCATATCCTGTCCGCTTATGTGATCGTCTCGGCACCGGTCATCTGGTGGTCAGCCCGCACCCATCGTATCGCCCTGCACCGCGGCAATGTGCGCGGCATGATCACCGGCGCGCTGCTCATCGCCGGCTTCTTCACCCTTCCCTTCGGGCGCCTGCTCGGCACCTGGCTCTTCGGCTGATTCCATGATGATTTCCTCGCCCGTCCGCGGGCCGCACAAGGTTGCGCTCGGCCTGTTCGCGCTCGTCTGGCTGTCGATCGTCTGGTTCGGCTCGTGGCAGTTCAATCCGAACAATTCGACGCGCCTGTTCGCTGCGATCTCGCTGGTCGAGCAGCACAAGGCGACGATCGACGAGTTCAAGACGCTGACGATCGACAAGGCCGAGTTCGGCAATCATGTCTATCTCGACAAGGCGCCGGGCATGACGCTGATGGCGATGCCAGCGGTCGCGGTCGCCGACCTGCTGACCGGGGAAACCTCCGCCAGCCATGCGCGCAGAATCAATAATGACGGTTTTTCCGGGTTCATGCAGCTGCGGTTGCGGCTGGCGGTCGCGATGAGCACCGCGCTCCTCACTGCCCTTGCCGCCGTCCTGCTGTTCGATCTCGCGACCGGTATCACTGGCAGCCCCCAGGCCGGGCTGGTGACTGCGCTCGGCTATGCGCTGGCGACCCCGGTCTGGGGCTGGTCGACCACATTGTTCGGCCATGCCCCCGTCGGCGCCCTGCTCCTGATCGCGACCTGGGCGATCTGGCGCGGCACCTCGGGCGAGCGCGAGCCGGAGCGTGCTGCGAATAGGTGGAATCCGGCTATTCGCAATCAAGCACGCGACCACAAGGAATCTGGAGCGGGCCGCGTTTCCGTGGAAACACAGCCCGCTCCGCCGCGGTGGCGCTATCCGCTGATCGCCGGCGGCGCGCTCGGCTGGGCGCTGGTCATCGAATATCCCACCGTGCTTTCGGCCATCCCGATCGGCGTCTGGACGCTCTGGCGGACGCGCCATCTCGCCTGGCCGCTCCGTGCGCGCCTGTTCGGGCTGGCGGCCGTCGCAGGCGTGGCCGCCTTGCTGCCCCTGATCGCCTATAACGAGATCGCCTTCGGCACGCTGTTCAAGGTCGGCTATTCGGGCGTGGTCGGGTTCAACGGCATGAACCAGGGGTTTTTCGGGCTGACCTATCCCAAAGGCGCAGTGCTCTGGGAAATCACCTTCGGCACCGCGCGTGGCCTGTTCTGGCTCGCGCCGATCCTGTTCCTCGCGCCGTTCGGGATCGTGAAATTGATCCGCACGCCGGAAACCCAGGATCTCGGCCTGCTGTGCGCGACGATCATCGTCATCATACTGCTCTACAACGCGTCCTACGTTTATTGGGACGGCGGTTTCTCCACCGGGCCGCGCCATTCGATCCCGATGGTCGGCTTTCTCGCGCTCGGCATCGCGCCCTTGTGGCAGGGCTGGCGCGCGACCGGGCGCGGCTGGATCGCCGGGCTGATCGGCTCGGGCATGTTCCTCAACCTCGCCGTCGCGGCGGTCGAGATCGCCGCGCCGAGCGAATTCCGCTTCCCGCTCGTCAACCCGATCCTCAAAGGATTCATGCGCGGCGAGATCAACGATATTCCCGGCGAATATTGGGACTGGTCGCCCGCACTCGGGCTGCTGCCCTGGCTGGCGATAGCAGTGCCGCTGCTGGTGTGGATCATCCGCCAGGCAAGCTTGCCCGTGGCGGCGCCGGCGGATATCCAGCCAGCCCTCGCGTGACTGGCGAATCGTGGAGCACCACGGGGAAGCGCGGGGTATCGGAGCATCGTGCTGAAAAGTGGGAACCGGTTTTTCAGCTTTTCACGATGTGACAATTAAAGACTCAAGCCGCTCGCCTGGGCATATCCTCGATCCCTGGAGGTCCCCATGTCCGAGCTGTCGCCGATCCGCATTTCCTTCCTGCTCTTCCCCGATGTCACCCAGCTCGATCTGACCGGGCCGGCGCAGGTGTTGTCGCGGCTCGGCAACGCGACGATCGATCTGGTCGCGAAGACGCGCGATCCGGTACTGACCGATGCCGGCTTCGCGCTGTTGCCGACCGCGACCTTCGCTGACGCGCTCCAGCCTGATATCCTCTGCATCCCGGGCGGCTTCGGCACGCAGGACGCGATGGAGGATGAAGCGACACTCGCCTGGGTGCGCCAGGCCGCGACCGGCGCGACCTGGGTGACGAGTGTGTGTACCGGCGCGCTGCTGCTTGGCGCTGCCGGCCTGCTCAAGGGCTATCGCGCGACGACGCACTGGGCCTCGCATCACCATCTCGCCGCGTTCGGCGCGATTCCGGTCAGGGAACGCGTCGTGTTCGACCGCAACCGCGCGACCGGCGGCGGCGTGACGGCTGGGATTGATTTCGGCCTCGCGCTGACCGCCGCGATCCGGGGCGAGGCGCACGCGAAGCTGGTCCAGCTCAGCCTCGAATATGATCCCGCCCCGCCCTTCGATTCAGGCTCGCCCGAGCGCGCCGATGCCGAGACGCTGGCCCGCTACCGGGCGATGGTGGCGAAATCCGCGCCCGAACGCGACGCGCGGACCAAGGCCATAGCGGTACGGCTGATGGGGAAAGGCTGATGTTCGACCTGAATGCCTATCTCACCCGCATCGCGCTCGATGCATCGCCCGCCGCCGATGCTGAAGGCCTGGCCGTGCTGCAGCGTGCCCATCGCCTCGCCATCCCGTTCGAGGATTTCGATGTCATCCTCGGCCGCGGCATCCGGATCGACAGCGCTTCGGTCTTCGCCAAGCTCGTGACGGCGCGGCGCGGCGGCTATTGCTTCGAGCATAACCGGCTGTTCCTCGATGCGCTGGCCGCACTCGGCTTCGCGGCACGTCCGCTGCTCGCGCGGGTCTGGCTCGGTGCGAGCGAAACCCCGCCGCTTACCCATGTCTTCAGCCTGGTGACGATCGCCGGGCAGGACTGGATCGCTGATCCGGGTTTCGGCGGCAGCTATTCGCCGGTCATGCCGTTCGTTGACGGCAGCGAGGCCGAGGCCCCGGACGGCGCCCGCTTCCGCCTCGCACGCGACCCCGTCCATGGCTGGATGCTGTCACGCGACGGCCATCCCGGGACGACGGACGGACGCGCCACGGGCACCGGCTTCCAGCCGCAATACAGCTTCACCCTGGCGCAGGTCTGGGATGCCGATCTCGTCCTGGGCAATCACTGGACCTCGACTGCGCCGGAAAGCCGTTTCAGGCAGATCCGCCTCGCCAGCCTGGTGCTGCCTCACGGGCTGGCAAGCCTGACGGATCGCGTCGAGCGCCGCCGCTCGGGCGAGGAAGAGACGGTCGCCGAGATCGTCGATCCCGACACCTGGCGTGCGCGCCTCGCTCAGGTGTTCGGCATCGAACTGACGGCGGAAGAGGTCGCGGCGCTCGGGCTTTTCTGAGCTGGCGGAATCACACCGGCCGGCGGAGCGCTCTCGTCCGCCATGACCTGAGGGTGCCGCCAATGCCCAGACGGAGCAGCCAGTAGAGCATCATGGCAATGACGGCGAGCGCAGGGACCTTGAGCAGGAACGTCCCCTGGAGCCGCTCGGGAAAGACCTGTTCCTGCCCTTGGAAGAAGGATGTCGTCGCGATCAGCATGGCAAGGCACATCCGCCAGAGATGCCGCGCCAGCCGGTGCCCGCCATGCAACCCGGCGGCCAGCAAGGTCCGGACATCGAAAGCGGCGGCGAACAGGGCGATCGAGCCAAAGGTGAAATAGACGGCGGCCGGAAAGCCCTTGTCGTCCATGCCGGTCGCAGCATGCGCCGGGCCCCATCCGAGCAGGAAGCCGGTCATGCCGGTCGCCAGGGCGAGGAGGAGCAGGGCAAGGTCGAACTGTCCGCTCCCGGCCCTGCGGCGCATCACGGTGCGCCAGCCAGTCGCGACGAGATAGAAGGTCAACATTGAGGGCACGATCGAAATGCGATCGCCCCTACCGATCGCGATGACGAAGGCGATCCCCATCGTGGCGAGCATCGACACCAGGAAGACCTTGCCCGCCTGCCGGTGCAGGCCATCGCCCTTTGGGGAAAACAACGCGATTGCACCGGAGGCGAGGCCGATTGCAGCGATACTCACATGGAGGACGAGCAGGACGGAAAATGCCACGATGTTTCTCCTCATCGCGCTCAAGTGACTTAGTGTATTATATCAATATGTCACTAGTCAACCCGATATTCCTTACGCTGTGGCTTTCGCAACAGCATCGAACCATCCTCGGTCCCGCATAAATTAGGGCGACGCGAAATCGACGCCGTCTTAAGCTGCTGCCGACAATGTGCGGAGTGGCGAAACCATGGAGCTTCCGATCAGCCAGGAGATTCAGAAAACCGAGGCAGCGCTGCTCGAGGAACTGCGTCGGGTCCGGCGCGGTTTGCGCGGCGCGCCCGGGGCTGCCCAGGGTGCCGCGCCGCCACTCACCATGGGGCAGAAGATTGCGGACACCGTGGCCTCGACCATGGGCTCATGGCGCTTCATCATCATCCAGACGACGATCCTGTTCTTCTGGATCATATTGAACGTCACCGCCTATATCGCGCGCTGGGATCCCTATCCCTTCATCCTGCTCAACCTCGCTCTGTCGTTCCAGGCTGCTTATGCGGCCCCGTTCATCATGATGAGCCAGAACCGGCAACAGGATATCGATCGCCGCGCCGCCGAGACCGATTACCAGATCAACATCAAGGCCGAGCTCGAGATCGAGCTGCTCCACCAGAAGCTCGATCAGCTGCGCGAGACCGAGGTCCAGCAGCTCACGACTGCGGTGCAGGATCTGACCGAGCTGCTCAATCGCGCCGGCCTGTGCGGCCCGGCCGCGGCGAAACCGGGCGCCGGCGCCGCGTGACAGGTCGGCTGGCGGCATGAGGGGCGGCAGGCTCAGGATCTTCTTCGATGGCGGCTGCCGCCCGAATCCGGGCAGGATGGAAATCGCGGTGGTCGCGCGCGGGCAAAGCCATATCACCCGCGATCTCGGCCATGGCACCAGCGCCGACGCCGAATGGCTCGCGTTGATCGAGGCTGTCCGCATCGCGCGGTCGCTGGACGCGCCGGCGTGCGTGCTGCTCGGCGATTCGGCCATGGTCGTCGCTCAGGCGAACGGCGCCTCGAAATGCCGGAGTGCGAATCTTCAGGGCCATCTCGAAACCTTCCGGCAACTCGCCGCCGCCGGCCCGCCCCTGCGCATCCGGCATATCGCGCGCTCGCAGAATCTCGCCGGCATCGCCCTTGCGAAAACCTATGACCGCTGAGCCGGCTGCGCCCGCGGGTCTCCCGATCCTCTACAGCTTCAGGCGCTGCCCCTATGCGATGCGCGCCCGCATGGCGCTGCTGATCAGCGGGCAAACATGCGTGCTGCGCGAGGTGGCCCTGCGCGCAAAGCCGGCCGAGATGGTCGCTGCTTCGGCCAAGGCGACCGTACCGGTGCTTGTCCTGCCCGACGGCCGGGTGATCGACGAGAGCCTCGACATCATGCGCTGGGCGCTCGCTTTGAACGATCCCGAGGACTGGCTCGGCGCCGACGACCCGGCGCTGGTCGCCGAAAATGACGGCCCTTTCAAACAGCATCTCGACCGATACAAATATCCCGAGCGTCACGGCGCCGATCCGGCCGAGCACCGGGCGTTGGGGATGGGTTTTCTGGCGTCGCTCGAAGCCCGACTCGCCGGGCGCTCGAATCTCTGCCGGGAAACCCGGTCCTTCCCCGATATCGCGATCATGCCCTTTGTCCGCCAGTTCGCCGCGACAGATCAGGCCTGGTTCGAGGGCCAGTCCTTGCCGAGTCTCAAGGCGTGGCTGGCAGGCCATCAGGAGTCGCCGCTGTTCCTTCAGGCAATGCTCCGCTTGCCGCCATGGCGGCAGGATGACGCGCTGACCTTGCTCGTCGCACGGTAATTCATCGAAAATGGAGCCATTGCAGCTGCGATCCGTCGCAGGATTTCAATTAATCTATTGATCCTGACACACGACCGCCAATATGGGGGCGCATGTCTATTATCGAAACCTATCGCGCCAACGCTGCAGCGCAGCGTGCGGCCGCCGCCAACACGAACCTGCCCAATCGCCGCGAAATGCATGAGCGCTCGGCGCGGACCTGGGAAATCATGGCCACCAGCGCCGAAGAGACCGTCGGCCGCGCCCTGGTCAACCAGGCTGCGAAAGCCGAACGCGGCTGATCCTTCGGGCGAGGCCTTATGGCTTCGCTTTCATCCCGCGCACCCGGTGCCAGACATAGAAGGCCACCGCCGCCGCCAGCACGACAGCGATCAGCGCGTCGGCGCTGTGGAAGGCCGTCTTGATCCGCGGGTCGCTGTTCCATTTGTCGCCGAGCTTCATGCCGACCCAGGCGAGCCCGAAACACCAGGGCCAGGAGCCGACAAAGGTGTAGATATGGAACGGCACCAGCCGCATCCGCGCCACCCCCGCCGGAAAGGCGATGAACGACCGGATCACCGGCAGCAGCCTTCCGATCAGCACCGCGATATGGCCGAAGCGATCGAAGAAGCGGTCGGCGGCGTCGAGTTCGCCCGGACCGACCAGCACATAACGCCCCCAGCGCTCCGCGACCGGCCGTCCGCCGCGCTTGCCGATCTCATAGCCGACGATCGAGCCGAGATTGCAGCCGATCGCCCCCGCGGTCGCCGCGAGATACAGATTGAACTGGCCGGTCGAGACCAGATAGCCCGCAAACGGCATGATGATCTCGGAGGGGAGCGGGATGCAGGCCGATTCGATCGCCATCAGCAGCACGATGCCGAGATAGCCCCCGCCCGAAATGACGGCGATGGCGAAGCTGGCGAGGACGGTCAGGAGCTTTTCGATCATGCTCGTCCTTTTGTCGAACCGCGCGCGCGCCGCCAGCATAATCTTGCGACGCCCGCTGATGCCTGAGCGCACCCGTCCCGGCAACGCAGCCTCCCGCCTCGATTCAACCGCGCGCCGAACGGAATATCATGCCGTGCCCGGACCTGTGCGCCGGTGGGATGAGGAGGATCGGCACGATGATAATAGAGATTTCGTCATGCGACTATTCGCAAATACGGCCTGAACTATATCCGATACCACTCGCGAAAATCGGCGTGAATTCGGTAAATGGAGGCGTCCGATTTGTTCGCGACGCATTTCTTGGTCGTCCAGCATCTATAGTGGCCAATAGCTCAGGTGCCCCGCAACCCGCCAATAGCGCGGAATTTCGGCCCCTTCGTGAATGGGTCGCAAAAATCGTCGAATATTGGCGTGTTCCAATCGGCTCCAACATCATGACTGGCGTGATCGCGGCAAGGCAGCCCATTGGAAAATACCGGCAACCCTTGGTATCGGGGTCCTCGGCCAGTGGCGAAACGACTATGATCGACGACGAGAAGCGTGCTGCCGCCTATGCTGCGGTGGAGGAAGTCCGCCCCGGCATGCTGGTCGGTCTCGGCACCGGCACGACCGCTGCCTTCGCGATCGAACGCCTTGGCGGCCTGGTTCGCGCTGGTCTCGACATCCGCGCGGTCGCCACCTCACGCCGCAGCGAAGAGGCAGCCCGGGCAGCCGGCATCGCCCTGCTCGACTTCGCCGATGTGGAAACGGTCGATCTCACCATCGACGGCGCCGACGAGATCGACGAGCGCCTGTCCGCGATCAAGGGTGCAGGCGGGGCGATGCTCCGCGAGAAGATCGTCGCTGCTGCCTCCCGCCGGATGATCGTCATCGCCGATGCCTCGAAGCGGGTCGAGCGGATCGGCCGGGCGAAGCTCCCGGTCGAGGTGCTGCCCTTCGCCCGGGCCTTTGTCGCCGCGCGACTCGAAAATCTCGGCGCACGCACCATATTGCGGCAAGGCGATCGCACTGATCAGGGCAATCTCGTTATCGACTGCATATTTCCCGAAATGCCAGACCCTTGCGCGCTCGCCGCGGCGATTTCCGCCATCCCCGGCGCACTCGGGCATGGCCTTTTCCTTGACGAGGTCGATTGCGCCTATATCGGCGAGGGCGATCGCGTCATTCGGCTCGAACGGCAGGCAACCTCCGGCATCGCCTAGCGTTCGGCACCTGCATTACGAAAGTGAATTCCCAATGTCAGACGTCGCCACGACAAGCGCTCCGGTTCCCGGCCTTCACGAAGACGGCTCACCCTCGCGCCTCGCGATCGACACCATCCGCACGCTGTCGATGGACGCAGTGCAAAAGGCGAATTCGGGCCATCCCGGCACGCCGATGGCGCTTGCCCCGGTCGGCTACACGCTCTGGTCGCAATTCCTGCGCACTGATCCCGACAAGCCCGACTGGCCCAATCGTGACCGTTTCGTGCTCTCGGTCGGCCATGCCTCGATGCTGCTCTACTCGCTACTGCACCTCGCCGGCGTGAAGGAGATCGATCGCGACGGCAAGCCGACCGGCAATCTCGCGGTCAGCCTCAAGGATATCGAGAATTTCCGCCAGCTCGGATCGAAGACGCCGGGCCATCCCGAATATCGCCACACCACCGGCGTCGAGACCACCACCGGCCCGCTCGGCCAGGGCTGCGGCAATTCTGTCGGCATGGCGATCGCCGAGCGCTGGCTCGCCGCGCGCTACAACAGGCCCGGCTTCGACCTGTTCGATCATGACGTCTATGCGCTGTGCGGCGATGGCGACATGATGGAGGGTGTGTCGAGCGAAGCGGCGAGCATCGCCGGCCATCTCAAGCTCTCCAACCTGTGCTGGATCTACGACAGCAACCAGATCAGCATCGAGGGCTCGACCAGCCTCGCTTTCGACGAGGATGTCGGGAAGCGCTTCGAGGCCTATGGCTGGAACGTCGTGCATGTGAACGACGCGAATGATTGCGAAGCGCTCGCCGCCGCCTTCGCCGATTTCCGCGCCACCACTGATCGCCCGACCTTCATCCTGGTCCATTCAGTGATCGGCTGGGGCAGCCCCCGCGCCGGCAGCGAAAAAGCGCATGGCGAGCCGCTCGGCACGGACAATATCCGCGCGACCAAGCAAGCCTATGGCTGGCCGGAGGATGCCCAGTTCCTCGTGCCGGACGGCGTGGCGGAAGCCTTCGAGAAATCGATCGCCGATCGCGGCCGGCCGTTGCGCGAGGCGTGGGAGGCGATGTTCGCGTCCTACCGCGCCGAGAATGGCGATCTCGCGAAGGAGCTCGACCTGCTGCTCAAGGGCGATCTGCCCGAGGGCTGGGACGCCGATATCCCGGTGTTCGACGCCGACGAAAAGGGCATTGCCTCGCGCGATGCCGGCGGCAAGGTGCTGAACGCGATCGCCAACAGGGTGCCCTTCCTGATCGGCGGCTCGGCCGATCTCGCGCCCTCGACCAAGACGGATGTGAAGGGCAAGCCGAGCTTCGAGCCCGGCAGCTATGACGGCAGCAACTTCCATTTCGGCGTGCGCGAGCATGGCATGGGCGCAGTCGTCAACGGCATGACGCTCACCCATCTGCGAGCCTATGGTTCGACCTTCCTTGTCTTCGCCGACTATATGCGCGCGCCGATCCGCCTCGCGGCGATCATGGAAGTGCCTGCGATCTTCGTCTTCACCCATGATTCGATCGGCGTCGGCGAAGATGGTCCGACTCACCAGCCGATCGAGCATCTCGCGACCTTGCGTGCGATCCCCGGTCTCGACACGATCCGCCCCGGCGACGCCAATGAAGTCGCCTGGGCTTGGCGCGCCGCGCTCGAGCACAAGCATCGCCCGACCACCCTGATCTTCTCGCGTCAGGCACTGCCGACGCTCGACCGGAGCAAATATGCCTCGGCCGAAGGGCTGATGAAGGGCGCCTATATCCTTGCCGGCGACGAGGATCCGGAGCTGATCCTGATCGCGACCGGCAGCGAAGTGTCGCTCGCGGTTGCGGCGCATGAGGCACTGACCGCACAGGGCGTGCGCAGCCGCGTCGTCTCGATGCCGAGCTGGTTCCGCTACGAGCTGCAGGATCAGGCCTACAAGGACAGCGTCCTGCCCAAAACCGTCAAGGCGCGGATCGCGATCGAGATGGCGGGCGAGCTCGGCTGGGATCGCTATATCGGGCTCGACGGGAAGGCGATCACCATGTCGACCTTCGGCGCCTCGGCCCCGATCGCCAAGCTGCAGGACAAATTCGGGTTCACCGTCGACAATGTCGTGAAGGTCGCGCGCGAACTGCTCGGAAAGGATTGATCATGGGCCGTCTCAACGATCTCGCCGCGAAGGGTCAGGCAGTCTGGCTCGATTTCGTCGACCGGAAGTTCCTCGCCGAAGGCGGGCTGCAGAAGCTCGTCGACGAGGACGGGCTGACCGGCGTCACTTCCAACCCGTCGATCTTCGAAAAGGCGATGGGCCATGGCACCGCCTATGATTCGGCGCTCGCTGATTATGACCGGGCGCATCCCGGCGCCCCGGCGATGGACCGTTACGAGCATCTCGCCATCCAGGACATCCAGGCCGCGGCCGACACGCTGCGCCCGGTCTATGACCGGCTCGGCGGCAAGGACGGCTATGTCAGCCTCGAAGTCTCGCCCTATCTCGCCAATGATACCGACGGCACGATCGCCGAGGCGGCAAAGCTGTGGGGGCTGGTCGAACGGCCCGATCTGATGATCAAGATCCCGGGTACCGTGGCGGGCACGCCAGCGATCGCGGCGACGATCGCAGCAGGGATCAACGTCAACGTGACGCTCCTGTTCTCGATCGCGGCCTATAAGGCGGTCGCGCTCGCTTTTGTCGAAGGGCTCGAACAGCGGGTCGCGAAAGGCGAACCGATCGACCGCATCGCGAGCGTCGCGAGCTTCTTCGTCAGCCGGATCGACACCAAGATCGACGATGCGATCGATGCACGGGTCAAGGCGGGCGATGCGGAGGCCGACGCCTTGAAGGCGATCAAGGGAAAGGTCGCGATCGCCAACGCCAAGCTCGCTTATGCCTGGTATGAGGAATTCATCGCCTCCGACCGCTGGCAGGCGCTCGCGGCGAAGGGCGCGATGCCGCAGCGGCTGCTCTGGGCTTCGACCGGCACCAAGAACCCCGATTATCCCGACACGCTCTATCTCGACACGCTGATCGGCAAGGATACGGTCAACACCGTGCCGCCCAAGACGATGGACGCCTTCCGCGATCACGGCACCGTGGCGGAAACGTTGACCCAGGACGTCGACGGCGCCCGCCATGTGCTGGCGGAGACGGAGCGGCTCGGCCTTGATCTGAACGGCGTGACCGACACTTTGGTCGAGGAAGGCGTCGCGTCCTTCTCCAAGGCATTCGACGATCTGCTCGGCGCGATCGCAGCCAAGCATCCCGAAACGGCGAACTGATCAACCCACCCATCCGGAGTGACATCTATGCGTATCGGAATCATCGGCCTTGGCCGGATGGGGGGCAATATCGCGCAACGGCTGATGCGCGGCGGGCACGAGACGGTCGTCTATGACCGCGACCCCAAGACGGTTGCCGAACTGGTCGGCCACGGTGCGGTCGGCGCCGACTCGCTGGAAGACATGCACGCCAAGCTCGCCAAGCCCGCGATCTTCTGGGTGATGCTCCCCGCCGGCGACCCGACCGAGCAGACGATCGAGACGCTCGCTGGGTTCTGCGCCGAGGGCGACATCATCATCGATGGCGGCAACACCTTCTACAAGGACGATATCCGCCGCGCCAAAGCGCTCGCCGAAAAGGGCATCCGCTATGTCGATGTCGGCACCTCGGGCGGCGTCTGGGGGCTGGAGCGCGGCTATTGCATGATGGTCGGCGGCGAGAAGGACGCGGTCGATTCGCTCGATCCGATCCTCGAAGCGCTCGCGCCCGGGCTCGGCACCATCCCGCGCACGCCGAACCGGATGGCGAACGAGGGCGAGGATGCGCGCGCGGAGCTGGGCTATATCCATGCGGGCCCGGCGGGCTCGGGCCATTTCGTGAAGATGGTCCATAACGGCATCGAGTACGGCCTGATGCAGGCCTATGCCGAAGGGTTCGATATCCTGAAGGGCAAGTCGTCCGACAAGCTGCCCGAGGATGAGCGTTTCGACCTGAACCTCACCGACATCGCCGAGGTCTGGCGGCGCGGCAGCGTCATCTCGTCCTGGCTGCTCGATCTCTCGGCCTCGGCGCTCGCGCAGGACCAGCAGCTCGAGAAATTCTCCGGCAAGGTCGCGGATTCAGGCGAGGGCCATTGGACGATCGAAGCGGCGATGGAGGAGGCGGTACCCGTCTATGTCCTCTCCTCCGCCCTGTTCGCGCGCTATCGCAGCCGGGTCGATCATACGTTCGGCGACAAACTGCTCTCGGCGATGCGCTTCGGCTTTGGCGGCCATGTCGAGATGCCGCAGTGAGTGAAGCCATTCGGCTTGTCGTCTCAGATGTCGATGGCACCCTGGTCGACAAGGACAAGAAGCTCACCCCGGGCACCGTCGCTGCGGTCGAACGGCTTCGCGCGGCGGGAGTGGGCTTTACCATCATCAGCGCCCGGCCCCGCTCGGGCATGATGCCGATCGCCGAGACGCTGGCGATCGACGATCCGATGGGCGCGTTCAACGGCGGCACCATCTTCCGCCGCGACGGGACCGTGATCGTCCAGCACCGGATAGATCCGGCGCTGGTCGCCGCGATGTTCGAGATCGTTGGCGACGCACCGGTCGATCGCTGGCTGTTCGCTGACGATCGCTGGTACGCAAGCAGCGCCGAAGGGCATCATGTCGATTCGGAACGCATCGCCTCCAACCAGGCCCCGATCGTCACCCGGGACTTCGCCCCGCTGTTCGACCGCGCCGACAAGATCACCTTCGTCAGCGACGATCCCCCGCTCCTTGCGGGGTTGCACGATCGGGCCAGCGCAGCGCTGCGCGGCAGCGCCACGGTGGTCCAGTCGCAGACCTATTATCTCGATGTGACGGCGCTCGCCGCCAACAAGGGCGACGGCGTAACCCTGCTGGCCGAGGCGATGGCAACGCCGCTCTCGGCCGTCGCCGTGATCGGCGATCAGGCCAATGACGTGGCGATGTTCGCGCGCGCCGGCCTGTCGGTCGCGATGGGCCAGGGTCCCATCGAGGTCCGCGACCGTGCCGACTTTACGACCGGCGGTAACGATCGGGATGGCGTCGCCCAGGCGATCGACGAGATCATCCTGCCGCGCCGTTGATTCAATCGATCGGGTCGTCGGCGTAGCGCCGGGCAATGACGGCGCAGGCAATCAGCTGGAGCTGGTGGAACAGCATCAGCGGCAGGATGACGAGCCCGACCTGCGCCGGCGGGAACAGCACGCCAGCCATCGGCACGCCGGAGACCAGGCTCTTCTTCGAGCCGCAGAAGACGAGCACGATCGCATCCTCGCGGCTCAATCCCATCAGCTTGCCGGTGCCCCAGGTCGCGACCAGCACCAATGCCAGCAGCACGGAGCAGACTGCGAGGATCACCGCGAGCGACCCGGCTGACAATTGATGCCAGATGCCGCCAACCACGGCCGCGCCGAACGCCGTATACACGACGAGCAGGATCGATCCGCGATCGACGATCGTCAGCAGGCGTTTCTGCCGTGCGACGAAATCGCCGATGAAGGGGCGGAGCAGATGGCCGAGCACGAAAGGCAGCAGCAACTGGAGCAGGATCGTTTCGATCGAGGACAGCGAAATGCTGGCACTGCCGCCCGAGCGGATCAGCAGCGCCGCAAGTGCCGGCGTCAGGACGATGCCGACGAGGTTCGACAGGGAAGCGCTGCACACCGCCGCCGCGACATTGCCGCGCGCGATCGCGGTGAAGGCGATCGACGACTGTACCGTTGAGGGCAGCAGCGTCAGGAACAGCAGCCCCGCCGCGACCGGCGGCGCGAGAAAGGGCAAAGCGGCGATGCCGAGCCCGAAGATCGGAAACAGGATATAGGTCGAAGCGAACACAGCGAGATGCAGCCGCCAGTTCTTCGCGCCCGCGAGGATGGCCTCGCGCGACAGCTTCGCGCCGTGGAGGAAGAACAGCAAGACGATCGCCCCATCGGCGATCGCGCCGAACACCGGCACGGCGCCGCCGCGCGGTGGCAGGATCGAGGCGAGGATGACCGTTCCGAGCAGCGTGAGGATGAACGGCTCGAACAGGACGAGGAATCGCTTCAGCATTTCGCCCCTTCGCGCGATCGGTGGCGGGCCGCAATGGGTTTGCGTTGCCGCCGGCTTTTCGTTCTAAGCAGGCGCAATGTCCGATCCTCCTCCCCTGAGCGACGCAGCGATGCTCGAAGCAGCCCGCGCGCTGCTCGATCTCGACATTCCGCCTGAATGCCTGGCCGGCGTCCGCGCCAATCTCGCGTTGCTCGCCGAACACGCGCGGCTGGTCGGCGATCTCGATGACTGAGACGGCTGGAGCAATCGCGGCGGCAGTCCGCAGTGGCCGGCGCACGGCGCTGTCGGTCGCCGGGGAAGCCATCGCTCGGATCCGCGCGCGCGACGGCGCGGTCGGTGCGGTCACGCGGCTGCTCGAAGATCGCGCGCTGGCCGAAGCGCGTGCAGTCGACGCAATCGTCGCGGCAGGCGGCGACGCCGGCCCGCTCGCTGGCGTGCCCTATGGCGTGAAGGATCTGTTCGATGTCGCCGGCCTGCCCACCACCGCCGGTGCGGCGATGCGGCGGGACGCGCCACCGGCAGGCGCAGATGCTGAAGCGATCGTCCGGATGCGTGCAGCCGGCGCAGTGCTGGTCGCGACGCTCAACATGGACGAGTTCGCCTATGGCTTCGCCACCGTCAACGCCGCCTTCGGCACCACGCACAACCCGCATGATTTGGATCGCCTCGCTGGCGGGTCGTCAGGCGGTTCGGCTGCCGCGGTGGCGAGCGGCATGCTGCCACTTGCGCTAGGCTCGGACACCAATGGTTCGATCCGCGTGCCCGCCGCGCTCTGCGGGCTTTACGGCCTGAAGCCTGCCCATGGCAGCCTGCCGATGGCCGGCGTCTTCCCCTTCGTCGACAGTTTCGACGATATCGGCCCCTTCGCAACCTCGATTGCCGATCTGAAGCTGGCCTGGCAGGTGCTCGGCGGTGTCGATGGCAGCGCCGGCTCCAGCTCTGTCCGGGTCGCCCGGCTCGGCGGCTGGTTCGAGGCCAATATCGCGCCGGAACTTCGCGCAGCGATCGATCTGCTCGATGCGCATCTGGACGGCCTTCCCTGTATGGAATTCCCCGAGGTCGACCGCGCCCGCTCTGCTGCCTTTCTGATGACGGCGGCGGAAGGCGGGGCGCGGCATCTGCCCGAATTGCGCCGCCGCCCGCTGGAGTTCGACCCGGCGACGCGCGACCGGTTGATGGCAGGTGCAATGCTCCCCGCTGCGCATTATCTGGCGGCGCAGGCGTTCCGCGAGACGTTCCGCGCCGCCGTGAACGCCCTTTTCGAGCAATATGATGTGCTGATTGCCCCATGTGTCGGCGAGGTCGCGCCGCGGATCGATGATCCCTTCGTCACCGTCGATGGCGCCCGCGTGCCCGCCCGCGCGCATCTCGGGCGTTTGACCCAGCCCCTGAGCTTTATCGGCCTCCCGGTAATCGCGGCGCCGCTGTTCCGGCCCGGGCAACTGCCCCTCGGCCTCCAGCTGGTCGGCACGCCAGGCCGCGAGGGCGCCTTGTTCGCGCTGGCTGAACGCCTCGAAGCCGAGGGCCTGACCGACTTCAGCCCGCCGGCCTGAACCCCCTTCCGCTCGGGGAAAGTCGCGCTATGCTCACCGGTCAATCCGGCGCCGACCGGAAATCGGCGGAGCGGATCGGACAGCCGGGGGACCGCCAATGTCGACTGCAGGGGAAGAAAAGACGGACAGGCTGGCGGCATGGTTCGACCTTGCCGGCCGCGGCACTGATGTGCGGACTGAAGTCCTGGCCGGCGCGACCACCTTCCTGACCATGGCCTATATCATCGTGGTCAACCCGGCGATCCTCGGCCAGGCCGGCATGCCGGTTGCCGCGGTCGCTGCGGCGACCTGCTTCGCTGCAGGCGTGGCCAGCATCCTGATGGGCGCCTTCGCCAATGTGCCGCTCGCGCTTGCCCCCGGCATGGGCCTGAATGCCTATTTCAGCTTCACCGTCGTGCAGGGCATGGGCGTGCCCTGGCCGGTGGCGCTGGGCTGCGTGCTGATCTCGGGTGTCGCCTTTCTGCTGCTGACCGCGGCCGGCATCCGCCAGATGATCCTCGCCGCGATCCCGCCGCATCTGCTCGCGGCGGTGGCGGGCGGCATCGGCCTGTTCATCGGATTCATCGGGCTGAAGAACGCCGGCATCGTCGTCAATAATCCGGCGACCAGCGTTGCGCTGGGCGATCTCCATGCGCCTGCGGCCGCGCTTGCGCTGATCGGCCTGGTCGCGATCGCGGTGCTGAGCGCCTGGCGGATCAAGGGCGCTGTGCTGATCGGCATCGTGCTGACGACCCTGGTCGGCTGGCTGATGGGCCTCGTCACCATCACGCCGCAACCCTATTCGGTCGCCGCGCTGACCGAGACTGCCTTTCGGCTCGATCTCGGCGGCGTGTTCGGCGCCGACGGCAAGCACGGCCTCGGCGTGCTCGAGATCCTGTTCGTCTTCCTGTTCGTCGACCTGTTCGACAATATCGGCACGCTCGTCGCAGTGACCAAACGCGCCGGCCTTGTCGGCGCTGACGGCAAGATCCCGCGCCTCAACCGCATGCTGTTCACCGATGCGGTCGCGACCATGATCGGTGCCTGCGCCGGCACCAGCACAGTCACCTCCTATGTCGAGAGCGCCGCCGGCGTTGAGGCCGGCGGCCGCACCGGCCTGACTGCGATCGTCACCGGGCTCCTCTTCCTCGCTGCGATGTTCGTCGCGCCCTTTGCCCAGCTCGTGCCGCTCGCTGCGACCGCGCCGGCCCTGATCCTGGTCGGCGCGCTGATGATGTCGCCGTTGATCGAAGTGGCCTGGGACGATCCCGAAGCGGCGATCCCCGCCTTCCTGACGGTGGCGATGATCCCCCTGACCTTCTCGATCGCCAATGGCCTTGCCTTCGGCATCACCGCGCATGCGCTGCTCAAGCTGCTCCGGGGCAAGATCACCCGCGCCGACTGGCTGTTGCTGGTGCTGGCCGTGCTGTTCGTCGCGCGCTTCGCGTGGCTGGCGGTGGCGTGATGCAGCCCGGCGGTTCATGGAGAAGCGATGCAGCATGAAGTAAGAAGCCTGCGCGGCATGGTGACCGCGCCGCACCACCGGGCGGCTCAGGCCGGGCTCGGCGTGCTCCAGGACGGCGGCAATGCGGTGGAGGCGGCGGTCGCGGTCGCGGCGTGCCTCGCGGTCGTCTATCCGCACATGACCGGGATCGGCGGCGACGGCTTCTGGCTGATCGCCGAGCCCGACGGCCGCACCCATGCGATCGACGCGTGCGGTGCTGCGGCGCAGGCGGCCGATCTGTCGCTATACGCCGGGCTGGACGCGATTCCCTGGCGCGGTCCACTTGCCGCCAACACGGTGGCGGGGACGATCTCGGGCTGGGCGGCGGCGCTCGAAACCAATGGCGGCGCCTTGCCGCTGAGCCGCCTGCTCCGCCCGGCGATCGCACATGCCCGGGACGGCGTGGTGATGACGCGCGGCGGCGCGGCTGTCGCGGCATCCAAGGGTGCCGAGCTTCGCGCACAGCCCGGCGCCTGGGCGGATATCTTCGAGCCCGAAGGCCTTCCGCTCAGCGAAGGCGATGTGCTGCGCCAGCCGGCGCTGGCCGCGGCGCTCACCGTGCTGGCGCGAGACGGGCTGCAAAGCTTCTATGACGGCCCGCTCGCCCAGGCGATCGCGGCCGATCTCGCCGACCTGGGCAGCCCGGTGTCGGCCGCCGATCTCGCCGCGCACTGCGCGATCCGGCCATACCCGCTCAGCGTCAGCGTGGCGGATGCAACCCTGTTCAACACGGCGCCGCCGACCCAGGGCATAGCGTCGCTGCTGATCCTTGCCTTGTTCGACCGGCTCCACGCCGCCGAGGCCGAGGGGTTCGACTATATCCATGGCTTGGTCGAGGCGACCAAACAGGCTTTCCTGTTCCGCGACCGCTATGTCGGCGATCCCGCCTATATGACGCTCGATCCGCAGACGCTGCTCGACGACCCGACCGCGCTCGACGAGATGGCGAGCCGGATCGATATCGATCGCGCCTTGCCCTGGCCGCAACCGGCATCGGCCGGCGACACCTGCTGGTTCGGCACGGCCGATGCGCAGGGGCGAGTCGTGAGCTGCATCCAGAGCACCTATTTCGAATTCGGCTCGGGCGTGGTGCTGCCGCAGACCGGCATCACCTGGCAGAATCGCGGCAGCAGCTTCCGGCTGGCGGAAAGCGGCTGGAACGCGCTTCGGCCCGGCCGCAAGCCCTTCCACACGCTCAACCCGGCGCTGGCACGCTTCGATGACGGGCGGGTGATGGCTTATGGCACCATGGGCGGCGAGGGCCAGCCCCAGACCCAGGCGGCGATCTTCACCCGCTATGCGCGCTACGGCATCGGCCTGCAGGAGGCGATCAGCCGCCCGCGCTGGCTGCTCGGCAAGACCTGGGGCGAGACCAGCACCAGCCTCAAGATGGAGGACCGGTTCGCGCTCGACCTCTATGAGGATCTGAGCGCCGCCGGGCATCAGGTCGAGCTGATGCCGGCTTTCACCTCGACCATGGGCCATGCCGGGGCGATCGTGCGGCATCCGAGCGGCGTGCTCGAAGGCGCGACCGATCCGCGCAGCGACGGGCAGGTCGCTGCATGGTAAGCGGCGGAGAAAGGGCGGTGGCGCGTTGCGATGCACTCGGCGTGGCGCCGTACAGCGATATGGAAGGCGGGCTGTTCCGCGCCTGGCTGACCCCCGCCTTTGCCGCCGCGCAGAAGGCGGTCGGCGGCTGGATGGCCGAGGCCGGCATGGCCGTGCGTATTGATGCCGCCACCAATCTGATCGGGCGTTATGAGGGTATCACACCCGCTGCGCCGGCCTTGCTGATCGGCAGCCATATCGACAGCGTCCGTGACGGCGGGCGCTATGACGGGTCGCTCGGCGTGATGCTCGGCATCGAATGCGTCGCCGCGCTGAAGGCGGTAGGCCGGCGCATGCCTTTCGCGATTGAGGTGATCGCGTTCGGCGATGAGGAGGGCTCGCGCTTTCCGGCGCCGATGCTGACCAGCCGCGCGGTCACCGGCGCCTTCGATCCGGCAAGCCTGTCGGTCGTCGGACGCGACGGGGTGACGGTGGGGCAGGCTCTTTCGGACAATCACTTTGCGCCCGAGCTCTTTGCCGATGCGGCGCGAGGTTCTGCGCTCGCTTATCTCGAGGCGCATATCGAACAGGGGCCGGCGCTCGAGGCGGATGGCCTTGCGGTCGGCATCGTCACCGGCATCGCCGCGCAGCTGCGCTACCGCGTTGTGATCAAGGGTGCGGCGGGCCATGCCGGCACCACCTCCATGGCACTGCGCCGCGATGCGCTGGCGGCTGCCGCGGAAGCCGTGCTTGTAGTGGAGCGGATCGGGAGCGAGGGGCCCGACGATCTGGTCGCCACGGTCGGGCGGCTCGATGTTGCGCCGGGCGCGGTGAATGTGATCCCCGGCCGTGTCGATCTCTCGCTCGACATCCGCGCGCTCGATCCGGCCGTTCGCGATGCCGCCGCCGAGGCGATCCTCGCTGAAATCAAGGCAATCGCAGCCCGGCGCGGCGTCGATCTGCTCGCGGAGCTGGTGCACGATCTGCCCGCCAGCCCCTGCGATCCCGGGCTGATGGACCTGCTTGCCGACGCCATGGTTGCCGAGGCGCAGCCCGAACGCCGCCTGGCCAGTGGGGCGGGGCATGATGCGATGGTGATGGCATCGCTCTGCCCGACCGCTATGCTGTTCATCCGCTGCGCCGGCGGCATCAGCCACAATCCGGCCGAAGCGGTTGACCCGGCTGACGTCGAGATCGCGCGCCGGGTGATGCTCGGCTTCATCGAACGCCTTGGAGAAGATTTTGACGCCTGACCTGTTCGGAGAGATCGATCCGCCCCAGCGGCTGCTGATGGGCCCCGGCCCGGTCAACGCCCATCCGCGCGTGCTGCGCGCGATGTCGGCTGATCTGCTCGGCCAGTTCGACCCCGAGATGACCGCCTATATGAACCAGGTGATGGCGCTGTACCGCCCGATCTTCGGGACGCAGAACCACTGGACCTTCCTGATCGACGGCACGGCGCGTGCGGCGATCGAGGCGGCCCTTGTCAGCCTCATCGCGCCGGGCGACGCGGTGCTGATCGTCAATTTCGGTCGCTTCGGATTGCTGCTGCGCGAGATTTGCGAACGGATCGGTGCGGTGATCGAAACCGTCGACGCGCCCTGGGGCGAAACCGTGCCGATGGAAGCGATCGCCGCCGCGATCGAGCGCACCGGACCCAGGGTCGTGGCCGCCGTGCACGGCGACACCTCGACGACGATGGCGCAGCCGCTCGCCGGGCTCGGCGCGCTGTGCCGCGCGGCGGGGGCGCTGTCTTATGTCGACGCGACCGCGACGATCGGCGGCATGGCGATCGAGGCGGACCTGTGGGGCGTCGATGTGGTCACCGGCGGCCTGCAGAAATGCCTGGGCGGGCCGTCGGGTTCAGCGCCGATCACCATCTCGGATCGCGCCGCCGAACATATCGCCGCGCGCCGCCATGTCGAAAAAGGCATTGTCCGCGACGACATATCGAACGGCGCGGGCGCGCGGATCGGCTCCAATTATTTCGATCTCGCCATGGTGATGGATTACTGGTCCGAGAAGCGCCTCAACCATCACACCGAGGCGACGACCATGCTCTACGGCGCGCGCGAATGTGCGCGGGTGGTGCTCGGCGAGGGGCTGCAGGCCAGGTTCGAGCGGCACCGTCGCGCCGGGGCGTCGGTCGTGGCGGGAGCGCGGGCGATGGGGCTGACGGTGTTCGGCGATGACGCGTACCGGATGACCAATGTGACCGGCATCCTCGTGCCCGAGGGCGTGGATGGCGAGGCAGTGCGGCGGCGGATGCGCGAGGATTTCGAGATCGAGATCGGCGCCGCGTTCGGGCCGCTCCAGGGGAAGATCTGGCGGATCGGCGCGATGGGATACAACGCCATGAAGCACAAGGTGGCGATCACGCTCGGTGCGCTCGAGGTCGTGCTGCGGGCGGAAGGGTTCGCGACGCCGGCGGGTGCGGGGGTGGATGCGGCACTCGAGGTTTGGCGATGAGCGCGGTCTTCCTTGTAAACCCCTCCCCTTCAGGGGAGGGGCTAGGGGTGGGGGACTCGCTCGGTCCGGCCCTTGTGTCCCCCACCCCAACCCCTCCCCTGAAGGGGAGGGGCTTGTGAATTCTCGCGATCTCGTCGGCTACGGCCCCACGCCACCCGACGCCCGCTGGCCGAACGGCGCGCGGATCGCGGTGAACTTTGTCCTCAATTACGAGGAGGGCGCCGAGAACAGCGTCCTCAACGGCGACAAGGGTTCGGAGGCGTTCCTCTCCGAGATGGTCGGCGCCGCGAGCCATCCGGCGCGGGCGATGGCGATGGAGAGCCTTTACGAATATGGCAGCCGCGCCGGTTTCTGGCGGCTCCACCGGCTGTTCACCGAACGCCAGGTGCCGGTCACCATCTTCGGCGTGGCGACGGCGATGGAAATGAACCCCGCCGCCGTCGAGGCGATGCTCAGGGCCGAGTGGGAGATCGCCAGCCACGGCTATCGCTGGATCGACTATCAATATGTGCCGGAGGAGATCGAGCGCGAGCATGTCGCCAAAGCAATCGCGCTGCACACGAAGCTCACCGGCACGCGCCCGCTCGGCTGGTACCAAGGCCGTACCTCGCCCAACACCGCCCGGATCGTCGCCGAGGAAGGCAGGTTCCTTTACGACGCCGACAGCTATGCCGACGACCTGCCTTATTACGACCGGCGCCACGGCAGGGCGCAACTGATCGTCCCCTATTCGCTCGACGCAAACGACATGAAGATGGTCGCGCTAAACGGCTTCACCGAGGGCGTGCAGTTCTTCCGCTATCTCGTCGACACGTTCGAGCAATTGAAGGAAGAAGGCGGGCGGATGATGTCTGTCGGCCTGCATGGCCGCATCGCCGGGCGGCCTGGCCGCGCGATTGCAGTCGCGCAATTCCTCGATCACGTCATCGCAAGCGGCGACGCCTGGATCGCGCGCCGCATCGACATCGCGCGGCACTGGATTGAGGTTCATCCGGCATGATCATCGACGATCCCGCAATCCTTGCCGAGGTGACCGCCGCGTTCCATGACTATGAGCGCGCCCTGATGGCCGACGACATACCCGCCTTGGACCGGCTGTTCGCCGACGCACCCACCACCGTGCGCTACGGCGTCGGCGAAGTTCTCTACGGCGCCGATGAAATCCGCGCCTTCCGCAAAGGCCGCGGCGGATCGCCGCAGCGCCGGCTCGGCCGTGTCGCGATCACCACCTATGGCGACAGCTTCGCGACCGCCAATGCCGAATTCTTCCGCGAGGGCAGCGATCGGCGCGGCCGGCAGAGCCAGGCCTGGGTGAAATTCCCTGACGGCTGGAAAGTGGTGTCGGCGCATGTTTCGATCGAAGGATCGACCTCATGAAGGTCGATACCGATCCCGACGCCTTTATCCGCCATTATGGCGGGCTGTTCGAGCACAGTCCCTGGGTGGTGATGCGCGCCGCGGCCCGGCTCCCGTTGGCCGACGTGCACAGCGGCCTGATGGCGATCGTGCACGAGGCCACGCCCGAAGAGCAGCTCATGCTGATCCGCGCCCATCCCGAGCTCGCCGGCAAGGCGGCGATCGACCGGACGCTCACTGCCGAATCCGCCGCCGAACAGGCCTCGGCCGGGCTCGACCGGCTGACCCCGGACGAATATGAGCATTTCCACGCGCTCAACGCTGCCTATGGCGCGCGCTTCGGCTTCCCCTTCATCCTCTGCGTGCGGCTGACCGACAAGGCGGGCATCCTCGCCTCGATGGAAGAAAGGCTGGCCAATGATCGCGACACCGAGATCGCGACCGCCATCGCCGAGATCGGCAAGATCACTGCGTTGCGCCTCAAGGATCTGCTATGAACACGCTTTCCACCCATGTGCTCGACACGATGCATGGGCGTCCGGCGGCCGGGCTGGCCCTGGCGCTGATCGGCCCGCATGGCGAGATCGCGCGCGGCATAACCAATGCCGATGGCCGTTGCCCGGAGCTGATGCAGGACGGCCTTGCGCCGGGCCGCTACGCGATCCGTTTCGCGGTGGCCGACTATTTCCGCGGCCTCGGCGTCGCGCTGCCCGATCCGCCCTTCCTCGACGAGGTGGTGGTCGATTTCGGCATGGTGCCTGACGGCGGCCATTATCACGTGCCGCTGCTGGTCTCGCCCTATGCCTATTCAACCTATCGGGGCAGCTGACTCATGGGGTTCGATCTTGCCGAATGGCTCAACCTCGCGATCAGATGGCTGCATCTGACGGCGGGCATCGCCTGGATCGGCTCGTCCTTCTATTTCGTCTGGCTCGACAATCACCTGACGCCGCCCGCCAATGGCGAGGCCTCGGGCGAGCTTTGGTCGGTGCACGGCGGCGGCTTCTATCACAACCAGAAATATCAGGTGGCGCCCGCCCAGATGCCGGACCAGCTGCACTGGTTCAAATGGGAGGCCTATTTCACCTGGATCAGCGGCTTCTCGCTGCTGGTGCTGATCTATTATGTCGGCGCGCAGAATTTCCTGATTGATCCGGCCAAGGCCGCCCTCACCGCCGCCGAGGCGATCGCGATCGGGCTGGCGTCGTTAGGGGTAGGCTGGCTCTTTTACGACCAGCTGTGCCGATCGCCGCTGGGGAAGAACAACCGGCTGCTCGGTGTGGTCTGGTTCGTCTTCCTGCTCGCCTCGGCGATCCTGCTCGATCGCCTGTTCAACGCGCGCGCCGCCTATATGCATATCGGCGCGATGATGGGCACCGCGATGGTCGCCAATGTGTTCTTCATCATCATCCCCAACCAGCGCAAGGTGGTGGCCGATCTGATCGCCGGGCGCACGCCCGATCCGGCGCTGGGCAAGGCAGCCAAGCAACGCTCGCTGCACAACAACTATATGACGCTGCCGGTGCTGTTCATCATGATCAGCAACCATTATCCAATGACCTATGGCGCCGAGCGCCCCTGGTTGGTGCTTGCCCTGCTCGGCCTGACCGGTGTTGCCGTCCGCCATGTGTTCAACCTCCGCCATCGCGGACAGCCGACCCAGCCGACCATGATCCTGGCGCTGGCGCTCGCCTTTATCAGCGTGACCTATGTGTCGCTCGAGAAGATGAGCGACACGCCGGCGACTGCCGGGCACGCCACCTATGCCGATATCCAGCCGATCCTGGCCACGCATTGCGCTGCCTGCCACAGCGCGCACCCGACCGATGCTGCGTTCAGCGCGCCGCCGCTCGGCGTCGTGCTGGACAGCTATGAGCATGTCAGCGCCCTTGCCCCGCGGATCAGGAAAGTGGCGGTCGATGCCGAGATCATGCCGCTCGGCAACACGACCGGCATGACCAAGGCCGAGCGCAGGAAGCTCGGCGCCTGGATCGCGGCGGGAACGCCGAGATGATACGCTTTGTCCTCGATGGCGCGGTCGTCGAAGTCGAGGCCGGCGCGACGGAGACGGTACTCGACCTGATCCGCTACCGCCTGCGCCGCACCGGTACCAAGGAAGGCTGCGCCGAGGGTGATTGCGGCGCCTGCACGGTGCTGCTCGGCGAGCTCGACGGCGACCGGGTCACCTGGCGCGCAGTCAATGCCTGTATCCTGTTCGCACCGATGCTTGACGGCAAGGCACTCCGAACGGTCGAGAGCTTGTCAGGCGACGGCACCCTCCACCCCGTCCAGCGCGAGATGGTCGATCGGCACGGCTCGCAATGCGGCTTCTGCACGCCCGGCTTCGTCATGTCGCTCTATGGTCGCAGCATCAGCGCGCTCGGGACGGAGAATGAGCCGGTCGCTGATGTGATCGCCGGCAATCTCTGCCGCTGCACCGGCTATGGCCCGATCCTCGATGCGGGCGAAGCAGTGCCGCCCGCCGCCACGGACGACAGCGCGGTTGCCGCCACGCTGCGCACCATCGCGCCGCAAAACTCTGGCACTGGCTGGTTCGCCCCGCGCACCGCTGACGATCTAGCCGCTCTCCTAACCGCCAACCCCGGCGCCCGCATCGTCGCGGGCGCGACTGATGTCGGGCTGTGGGTGACCAAGCAATATCGCGATCTCGGCACCGTGATCTTCATCGGTGATATGGCCGATCTCAAGACCATCGCCGAAGATGCGGACGGCCTCACCCTCGGCGCCGGCATCCGCTATTCCGAGGCGAAGGCTGCGCTTGCGCGGCTGCATCCCGATCTCGGCGAACTGGTCCGCCGCATCGGCGGCCTGCAGGTGCGCAATGCCGGTACGATCGGCGGCAATATCGCCAATGGCTCGCCGATCGGCGATACGCCCCCGGCACTGATCGCGCTCGGTGCCACGCTCACCCTCCGGCGCGGCGATACGCGACGCACGATCGTGCTGGAAAGCTTCTTCAAAAGCTATGGCGTACAGGATCGCGCGCCCGACGAGTTCGTCGAGAGCGTCCATATTCCCCGCCCGGCCCCCGACACGATCGTCCGCATTGTCAAGCTCTCGAAGCGTTTCGACAGCGATATCTCGGCGGTCTGCGGTGCTTTCGCCATCGCCGTTGCAGAGGGCAGGGTTACTGCTGCCCGGATCGCCTTTGGCGGCATGGCCGGCACGCCTACGCGCGCGTCCGCCTGTGAAGCCGCGCTGATTGGCCAGCCCTGGTCCGAAGCAACCATCGAAGCCGCCACCCGGGCGCTCGCGGCCGACTATACCCCGCTCACCGACGCGCGCGGTTCGAGCGCCTATCGCCTTGCCGCCGCCGCCAATCTGCTCCGCCGCCTCTGGGCCGAGCAAGCGGGCGAACCGGTCAGCGTCCTCGATCCGGCGCTACTCGATGGCTAAGGCCGATCCTCCGCCCCCCGCCGCGGTCCACAGCTCGCTGCGCCACGACAGCGCTGAGGAGCATGTCGCCGGCAGCGCGCGCTATGTCGATGATGTGGCAGAGGCGCCAGGCACGCTCCACCTCGCCTTCGGCCTCGCCCGCGACGGCCATGCGAAACTCCTGTCGCTCGATCTCGACGCGGTGCGCGCCGCGCCCGGCGTGGTCGCGGTGTTCACGGCTGCCGATATCCCCGGCGTCAACGATGTCAGCCCGGTCGCGGGCGATGACCGGCTCTTCGCGACGGACGAAATCCTCAACCCCGGCCAGCCCCTGTTCGTCGTCGCCGCGACCAGCGTCGGTGCGGCGCGGCGCGCGGCGCGGCTGGGCAAGGCCGAGGTCGAGCCGCTGCCGGCGCTGGTGACGATCGACCAGGCGCTGGTGGCAGGATCGGCGATCGAGGACACCCAGTTCATGGCGCGAGGCGATGCTGCCGCCGCGCTCGCTGCCGCGCCGCACCGGCTGACCGGTGCGCTGGAAATGGGCGGCCAGGAGCATTTCTATCTCGAGGGCCAGGCCGCGCTCGCCACGCCCGGCGAAGGCGGGCAGGTGCATGTCCTGTCCTCGACCCAGCATCCGAGCGAGGTGCAGCATCTGATCGCCAAGGTGCTGAAGCTTTCCCATGCCGATGTGACGGTCGAGGTCCGCCGCATGGGCGGTGCGTTTGGCGGCAAGGAGACTCAGGCCGCCGCTTATGCCGTGGCCTGCGCGCTGGTCGCGGCGAAGACGGGCCGGCCGGCCAGGATTCGAGCCGACCGCGACGATGATATGGCGATGACGGGCAAGCGCCATGACTTCGCCGTCCGGTACGATGTCGGCTTCAACGATGCCGGGCGGATCGAGGGGATCAGGATCGAGCTTGCCTCGCGGTGCGGCGCAACCGCCGATCTGTCCCCGGCGATCAACGATCGGGCGATGTTCCATGCCGATAATTGCTACTGGCTGCCGGCGGTCGAGATCGTCAGTCACCGGCTGAAGACCCACACGGTCTCCAATACGGCGTTTCGCGGTTTCGGCGGGCCGCAGGGCATGATGGCGATCGAGCGGGTGATGGATGCGATCGCCGCGGCGCGGGGGCTTGATCCGCTCGCGGTGCGCTGGGCCAATCTCTACGCGCCGGGCCGGGACATCACGCCCTATCATATGCGCGTCGAGGACAATGTCGCGCCGGAGCTGATCGAGGAACTGGCTGAGCGGGCAGACTATGAGGTGCGCCGCGCGGCAGTGGTGGCATTCAACGCCAGCCACCGGGTGCTGAAAAAGGGTCTGGCGCTGACCCCGGTGAAGTTCGGCATCAGCTTCACCACCACGCATCTCAACCAGGCCGGCGCGCTGGTGCTGCTCCATGCCGATGGCTCGATCCAGCTCAACCATGGCGGCACCGAGATGGGCCAGGGGCTCATGGTCAAGGTCGCGCAGATCGTCGCTGATGTGTTCGCAGTGCCGGTCGACCGGGTGCGTGTGACCGCGACGCGGACTGACAAGGTACCCAACACCTCAGCCACCGCGGCGTCCTCGGGTGCCGATCTGAACGGCATGGCCGCGTTCAATGCGGCGGAGCAGATCCGCGCGCGGCTCGCCGATTTCGCCGCCGCAAAGTTCGGCGTCGCGCCCGAGGCGGTGCATTTCACCCGCGACGGCGTTCTCGCCAATGGCGAGCTCGTCCCGTTCGATACGCTGTGTCGGATGGCGCATATCGGCCGTGTGTCTTTGTCCTCGACCGGCTTCTACGCGACCCCGAAGATCGAATATGACCGGGCGACTCATCGCGGCCGGCCCTTCCTCTATTTTGCCTATGGCGCGGCACTGTCCGAGGTGGTGATCGACACGCTCACCGGCGAGCACAAGGTGCTGGCGGTCGATATCCTCCATGATGTCGGGCGTTCGCTCAATCCGGCCATCGATCTCGGCCAGGTCGAGGGCGGCTTCGTCCAGGGCATGGGCTGGCTGACGACTGAAGAGCTTGTCTATGACGATCGCGGCCGCCTGCTCACCCACGCGCCCTCGACCTACAAGATCCCGACCGCAAGCGACCGGCCGTCCCGCATGGACATCGGGCTCTGGGAGCGGGGCAAGAATGTCGAAGCGACGATCCATCGTTCGAAGGCAGTCGGTGAACCGCCCCTGATGCTCGCCATCTCGGTCTTCTCCGCGCTCACCCAGGCGGTCGCGGCGACGACACCGGGCAAGGGCCTGCCCAGGCTCGATGCGCCGGCGACGCCCGAGCGGATCCTCGCCGCGATCGAAGAACTGAAGACGCGCGATGGCTGAGTGGACTGAAGCGGCTCGGGCTGCCCTGGCGCAGGGCCCGACCGCGCTGGTGACGATCCTCGCCACCGAGGGTTCGGCACCGCGCGGCGCCGGCGCGCGGATGGTGGTCACCGCCGACGCGCTGCACGGTACGATCGGCGGCGGCGCGCTCGAATATCGTGTCGCGGAGCAGGCGCGGGCGATCCTCGGCCTGCCGGCGGGTAGCTGGCGGGTTCAGGACTATCCGCTCGGGCCGCTGCTGGGGCAGTGCTGCGGCGGCCGGGTGCGGTTGCTGGTCGAGCGACTCGATGCGGATGCGGGTGGATGGATGGAGGCGTTCGAGAAGGGTGATGGGGTAGTTGCGACCCTCAAAATCGGTGCCGTATGCCGCATTCCGTTCCCCGGCGAAGGCCGGGGCCCAGTATCGGGCCGCTCGCAACTGGATCCCGGCCTGCGCCGGGAAAGGCTTATCGCACGCGGCCCGCTGCTTGAAGCCGGAACCGAATTCCTTGAACCCGTCGAAACCACCGGCACGCCTTTGATCCTCTTCGGCGCCGGCCATGTCGGCCGCGCGATTGCTTCCCGACTGCCCGGCTTGCCCTTTCACCTCGCCTGGTTCGACAATCGCCCCGATATGGCTGAAACGCCCGGCGTAATGCTCGAAACCGAAGACGCCATGATCGCCTGCGCCGGCGCGGCCGCGCCCGACGCAGCCATCCTGATCCTGACGCACGATCACGGCTTCGACTATCGCCTGACCGCGGCGGCCCTGTCCGGCAAGGCGGCGTTTGTTGGGCTGATCGGCTCCCTGACCAAGCGCGCGCGCTTCGTCTCGCGGCTCAAGGCGGAAGGGATCGACCCTGCTCGCCTGACCTGCCCGATCGGCCTGCCCGGCATCACCGGCAAGGAACCGGGCGTCATCGCGGTGGCGACCCTCGCCCAGCTCCTGACGGTCGCGGCATGAGCCTCACCGCTTTCCGCGCCGAATTGCTGAGCGTGCCGGAGGATCCCGCCCGGGCGGGCGATGCGGCAATCCGTCACCACGCCGATGGCCTGCTCGTGGTCGAGAACGGCCTGGTCGTCGCGTTCGGCGCCTATGCCGATCTGGCCGTGCGCTTCGCCGATGTGTCGGTCGAAACGCTGCCCGGCCTGATCGTCCCAGGCTTTGTCGACACGCATATCCATTACCCGCAGACCGACCGCATCGCGGCCTATGGTGACCAGCTGCTCGAATGGCTCGAGCATCATATCTTCCCGGCCGAAGCAGCCTTTGCCGATCGCGCCCATGCCGACACCGTCGCCGCCTTCTTCCTCGACGAATTGCTGCGCAACGGCACAACGAGCGCGCTCGTCTTCGCCACCGTCCACAGCCAGTCGGTCGACGCCCTGTTCGAGGCGGCGCTGGCGCGCAACATGCGGATCGTCTCTGGCAAGGTGATGATGGATCTCGGCCCCGAGACACTCCACGACAGCGTCGAAAGCGGACGGGCCGAAACTGAAGCCTTGATCGCGCGGTGGCGCGGGCGCGGGCGGCTCGGCTATGCGGTAACGCCGCGCTTCGCCCTCACCTCCTCGGACGCGCAGCTGGCAAGTGCCGGCACCCTGGTCGCCGCGCATCCCGATGTGCTGATGCACACCCACCTCGCCGAGAATCGCGACGAGATCGCCGCCGTCGCTGCCCGCTTCGCCAGCGCCCGTGATTATCTCGATGTCTATGACCGCTTCGGACTGGTCGGCCCACGCTCGGTGTTCGCGCACTGCGTCCATATGGATGATCGCGCGCTGGCGCGGATGGGCGAGGCGGGCGCCTCGATCGCCTTTTGCCCGACCAGCAACCTGTTCCTCGGATCGGGCCTGTTCGATCTTGCCTCCGCCGACGCGCACGGCGTGAAGGTCGGGATCGGCACCGATGTGGGCGCGGGGACGAGCTTCTCGGTGCTGGCGACGCTCGGCGAGGCCTACAAGATCGGCCAGCTGCGCGGGGTCAGCCTCGATCCGTTCCGCGCGCTGCATCTGGCGACCGCCGGCGGCGCCCGGACGCTCGGGCTGGGCGACCGGATCGGCGGGCTGCAACCGGGGCAGGAAGCGGATTTCATCGTGCTGGATTGCGGCGCCACGCCACTGCTCGCGCGCAGAACCGCCGGGGCGAGCCTGGTCGACAGGCTCTTCGCCCTGCAGATCCTTGGCGACGACCGGGCAATCCGGCGAACCTATGTCGCGGGCCGATGTGCCTGGTCCCGCGACTAGAGTCGCATTCGATCAGAACCACATCGTCACCCCGGACTTGTTCCGGGATCCACTGTGCCGCACTTCAACACATCGGCGAGTCCGCGGAACGGTGGATGCCGGAACAAGTCCGGCATGACGGTTAAAGCTGATCGAATTCGATCCCAAGGCGGCTGCGTAAACTCCGGCTCAGCCGTCCGAAATAAGCGGCGTTGATTCAACTCTGGCTGAGAGTGTGGGACGGTGCGAGTGGGCGGAATGCTGTGCCGGTTTTGCCTCGCTCTTTGACATGACCGCTTTTGTTAACCGATGGCCGGCTGCTGTTTCGTCCAACAGCATTGCTGTTCCGCTGCTGTTCCCACGCTGTTATTCAGGAACAGCATAATCTGCCACAAGTCCATGATAATGCTATGGAAAAATGCCAGAAAAATCCAACATAACAGCAGTGAAAAATAAATGGCGCGAAAGAACAGCAAAACCCGAGTCGCTGCCGGGTGCGCACGATGCCTTAGCTCGGGTCGAGCAGCCCCTCGAACAGCGGCACCACATTGCCCGCCTTCTTGCCGCCGAAATCGCGCGGATGGACGAATTGCTCGGCGAACCAGGGATAATGGGTGGGGTCGAACGCTGCCTTCAGCCAGTCCACCGTCGCGCGCACGGCGGGCGAATGCCGCGCATCGACATGATAATAATACCAGACCTCGAACCGGATCGGCAGCGGCACGTCGAGCGGCAGCAGATATTTCGACATCGCGCGTGAATAGGTGGGGAGCGCAGCGATCCCGGTGCCGTTGAGCACCGCCCAATAGACGGACAGCGCCGAGTTGGAGCGGATCGGCATGAAGCCTTCGGGCAGTTCGGACCCGACGATATATTTGATCAGGCCCGGGCTCAGGCCGGGGCCGCTCTGCTCGACGAAACGGTGGTCGCGGAACTCGTCGAGCGAGTGCATCACGCCGAAGCGGCGGATATAGGCCTCGGACGCGAACAGCATGTAATGGACCGTCGCCAGTCGCGCCCGGACGAGATCGGGCCGCTGCGGTGCGCTGAACGCGATCCCGACATCGATTTCGGCGCTCCTGTCCCGCGCGACATCATAGTCGAGCTGGAGCGAGATGGTCAGGTCGGCCAGTTCGCGCGAAAGCTCGTTGAGGCGCGGCGTCAGCCACATCGTGCCAAGCCCCTCGGTGCAGCCGATCGTGATCTCGCCGGGCTTGATCAGGACGTTCGCCGTGCCTGAATCATCCGGGGACATGGCGGCCCCGGCCATCTCCCGCGCAGCCCTTGCAAGCATCTGCCCGATATCGGTCGGAACCACGCCGCTGCGCGAGCGCCGCAGCAATTCGGTACCGATTCGCGCCTCGAGCCGTTCGATGCGCCGCCTGAGCGTGTTGAGCGCCAGCCGCGAGCTCTCGACTGCGGCGCGGAAGCTTCCCTGGTCGACGACATGGAGCAAGGCGCGGAGATCGTCCCAATCCAGGTCGCGGACAAGCGAACGCACATGCGTGGTGTTCCACGCAGGAACACCTTGTTCTGGATTCTGGATCGTAGCTGGACGTTTGCCTACCATTAATGTCCCCTGACAGGAATTGTAACAGGTGGAGCCGGAAAATGCGAGTGGAGCGACATTTCGACGATTCCGACAGCTTGGGGGCCGACAGCTTCGGACGCTTGCGCTTTTCGCCGAAGGTCCAGCGCCTGCTGAGCAGGGATTCGGTACCCCCGAAAACCCGGCTCGCGACGGATGCCGAGATCGCGACAGTGCTGGAAAAAGCGGCGCGCCTTTTCCCGGTCGCGCCGCTCGACGCCGTCACGCGCATGCGCGAGCGCAACCGGACCATCGTCCGGATCATCGAGGGGCTCAGCGACGACAGCGACCCGACCTTGCTCGCCTATCTGCCGCTGTCGGCCGAGGGGGCCCGGCGGCTCGTCGAAGGCAGCTTCGACGCGAAGAATCCGAAGCCTGAATGGATCGTCGAAGAGGCCGAAACACCGGTCGCGATCTATATCTGGATGACCTGGACCCCGGGCCGGCTGGCGCGCGCCCTGCCGGCGATGGGCCGGATCTTCTCCTCGCTCACCCCCGAGGGCTGCCCGCTCTTTTCGCGGGCCGTCACCGAACAGGCAGCGCAACTGAACGCGGCGATGGGCTTCCAATCCGCGGCGCAGGTCTATCCCGGTGCGCCCGAATGGCTGCTGGTGGTGCTGCCCGAACGCGACATGCCGGTTCCGGCGGTGCGCGCGCCCAGGATCGAGGTGCTGCCCGCCCGGTCGTTCGGCGACATGGCGAAGATCTTCTCGATCCGCGCGGCCACCTATCTCAGCGAGCAGCCCTGCCTCTATTCGGAGGAATTCGACGGCAATGATTTCTGCGCATCGCACCTGATCGGCTATGTCGACGGAGATCCGGCGGGGTGCGTGCGCATGCGCTATTTCGGTGGCTTCGTGAAGGTTGAACGCCTGGCGGTGCGGCGCGAATATCGCAACAGCCGGCTCGCCTTCAGGCTGGTGCGCGAGGCGATTTCGCTGGCCCGGCAAAAGGGGTTCGAGCGGGTCTATGGCCATGCCCGGCTCGATCTCGTGCCCTTCTGGGCGATGTTCGGCGCGCGCGTCATGCCCGATCGGGCGATCTTCAAATTCGCCGACGTCAAATATCGCGAGATGGTGATCGATCTCGACGCGCATCCGCATCCGATCTCGCTCGGCGAGGACCCGATGGTCACGATCCGTCCCGAAGGCGCCTGGAACGTGCCCGGTCCGCTCGAACTCTCCAATCTGCGGGCGAGCCGGGCCAGCTATTTCCAGGACATGAAGACGGTCGGCCGCGGCGCGCACTGAACGCCCCGCCGAGGCCGCGACCTTCTACAGGAAGAAACTGCCCTCGATCATCGTCACGCAGGTGCCGCCCAGGATGACCTGCTCGCCATCGAGGCGGCATGTCAGCCGGCCGCCGCGCTTGCTCGCCTGGAATGCGGTGAAGCTTTCCCGCCCCAGGCGTTTCGCCCAATAGGGCACGCTCACCGCATGGGCCGATCCCGTAACCGGGTCCTCATCGGTCCCGCCGCCGGGCGCGAAGGCGCGGCTGATGATGTCGGCGTCGTCGCCGGGCGCGGTCACGATCGTCAGGATATTGCCGAGGGCGGCAAGCTCGCGGAAATCGGGATCGAGCGCACGCACCTGTTCGGCGCTGTCGAGCACGATCACGGCGTAGCGCGCCGGCTGCCACAATGTCTCGGTCGCGCTGCTCAACCCGAGCGCAGCGACGATCTCCGGCAGCGGCTTCGGGCTCGGCGCCCAGGCAGGCAGCGCCAGGTCATATCCGTCGCCCGTGCGCGCAACCTCCAGCACGCCAGCCTTGCGCGTCCGGAACCGGACCTTGTCCAGCGAAGGATCGCTCGACAGCACGAAATGCCCGCTCGCCAGCGTCGCATGTCCGCACAGCACCACTTCAGTCGTCGGGGTGAACCAGCGCAACTCGAAATCCGCCTCGCCCGTCTCGTCGGGCACGAGGAAGGCAGTTTCCGAGAGGTTGTTCTCAGCCCCGATCGCCTGCAGCGTCGCATCGTCGAGCCAGGCGGCGAGCGGCATCACCGCTGCCGGGTTACCCGTGAAAGGCGCGCTCGCGAACGCGTCGATCTGGGCGAAGGGGAGCCTCAAATGCGCTTCCCGAACCAGTGCGGCGTGACGTCCGCCTCGATCAGCGGATTGTCGGTGTCGATCTGGCCCTCGGGGTCGAGATGGATCAGCACCTCGACCTTGGGGAAGGCCTTGCGGATTTCCGCCTCCACCGCATCCATCACGACATGCGCTTCCGCAATCGTCATCTCGGGCGCGACATACATATGGAACTGCGCGAAATCATGGCTGCCCGAACGGCGGGTGCGGAAATCATGCATGCCGCGCAACTCGGGATGAGTCGCCGCCAGCTCGATGAAGCGCGCACGCTCCTCCTCGGGCCATTCCTTGTCCATCAACTGGTCGATCGCATTGCTCGATGCGCGGAAGGCGCCAAAGGCAAGCCAGGCCGCGATGACGATGCCGAACATCGGATCGGCACCACGCACGCCGAGAAACTGGTCGAGCACCAAGGCGACGATGACAGAGCCGTTGAGCAGCACGTCGGACTGGTAATGGACATTGTCGGCCATGATCGCGACTGAGCCGGTGCGGCGGATGATCCGGCGCTGATAGACGAGCAGCACCAGGGTCGCGAGGATCGCCGCGACCGACACGCCGATGCCGAGCTCGGCATCCTGGGTCCGTTCGGTGCCGCCGATCGCCATGATCGCCCGCCAGGCGATGCCAGCTGCTGAGGCGGTGATCAGCATCACCTGGAAGAGCGCCGCGAGCGCCTCGGCCTTGCCATGGCCGAAGCGATGGTCATGGTCGGCGGGCGTCGCTGCCAGCCGGACGCCGTACAGCGTGACGAGCGAGGCGAGCAGGTCGAGCCCGGTATCGGCGAGCGATCCGAGCATCGCGACCGATCCGGTCTGCCAGGCAGCGAAGGATTTGAGCGCGAGCAGCGAGCACGCCATCGCAACGCTCGCGAGCGCGGCGCGGACGACATAGGGGATGGCGCGGCGCTGGTCTTCGGTCATGGGTAGAGCAGCCCTTCGCTCCAGCCGTCCCCCGCGCGCACGAACAGGCGGCGCTCATGGAGACGATGCGCACGATCCTGCCAGAATTCGATCCGCGTCGGCGTAACCCGATACCCGCCCCAATGCGGCGGTCGTGGCACATCGCCCCCGGCGAAACGCGCCTGCACTGCCTCGAACCGCGCCTCGAACATCGCGCGCGAACCGAGCGGCCGCGACTGATCCGAAGCCCAGGCGCCAAGCTGAGAATCCCGGCTCCGGCTGGCGAAATAGGCATCGGCCTCGGCGTCGCTCACCAGGCCCAGCGTCCCCTCGATCCGCACCTGCCGCCGCACCGACTTCCAGTGGAAGAGCAGGGCAGCATTCGGGTTGGCGGCAATCTCCGCGGCCTTGCGGCTCTCCTGGTTGGTGTAGAACACGAAGCCGTCCGGCCCATGTCCTTTCAGCAGCACCATCCGCACCGAAGGCCGCCCCTCGGCATCCGCCGTGGCGAGCGCCATTGCGTTCGAGTCATTGGGCTCAGTCTTGCGCGCCTCGGCGAACCACGCATCGAACAGGGCAAAAGGATTGTCGGCCATGGCCCGCGCTTTACGGTTCCGGTACGCTGGTGTCGAGGAACGGAACGAGTCCGGCGCCCAGGGATTGAATCGGCCCAAGGGAATCGGGGCAACAAAGGAACCGGGAATGGCCGCACGCGCCTATTGGCAGGGACAGATCAGGCTGGCGCTCGTCTCGATCCCGGTCGAGATCTACACCGCCACCAAATCGGGCGCTCAGGTCAGCTTCAAGCAGATCCATGAGCCGAGCGGCAAGCCGATCCATTACGAGAAGGTCGTCACCGGCATCGGCCCGGTCGATACCGACGAGATCATGAAGGGCTTCGAATATGAGAAGGGCGAGTTCGTCCTGCTCGAACAGGACGAGATCGATGCGGTAAAGCTCGAATCGAAGAAGACGCTCGAGCTCACCCAGTTCGTCGATGCGAGCGAGATCGATGTCCTCTATTACGAGAAACCCTATTTCGTCGTCCCCGCCGACGATCTGGCTGAGGAAGCCTTTATCGTGCTGCGCGAGGCGCTCCGGCGGACGAAGAAGGTCGGGCTCGGCCAGCTCGCGATGCGTGGCCGCGAATATGTGGTGAGCCTGAAGCCCTGCGGGCGCGGCATGGTGCTGGAGACATTGCGCTATGCCGATGAGGTCAACAAGGCGCAGGGTTATTTCCGCGACATCCCCGATTCGAAGCCCGACGAGGATCTGATGGAGCTCGCCGAGGCGCTGATCGAAAAGAAGTCGGCCGCCTTCCACCCGCAGGAATTCCATGATCGCTATGTCGATGCGCTGAAGGACCTGGTCGAGCGCAAGCGCAAGGCCAAGGGCCGCAAGATCATCGAGGATACCAGCGACGAGCCCAGCGGCCGCTCGGGCTCGAACGTGGTCGATCTGATGGCTGCGCTCAAGAAATCGATGGAGAAACCGGGCGCGGCACCTGCCGCCAAGGCTGCGGCGAAGAAGCCGGCAGCGAAGAAGGCACCGGCGACGGCGGCGAAGAAGCCAGCGGCGAAAAAGCGTGCCTGATCGCGATCCGCTCGAACGCTACAACGCCAAGCGTGATTTCACCCTCACGGCTGAACCCGCGGGCACGCTCGCGCCCGGCCATGGCAACAGCTTCATGGTCCAGAAGCACGACGCGAGCCGGCTGCACTGGGACTTCAGGCTCGAGGTCGACGGCGTGCTGAAAAGCTGGGCGGTGACGCGCGGCCCCAGCCTGGATCCGAACGAGAAGCGCCTCGCGGTGCGCACCGAGGACCATCCGCTATCCTATGCCACCTTCGAAGGGACGATCCCCAAGGGCCAATATGGCGGCGGCACGGTGATGCTGTGGGATCGCGGCACCTGGTCGCCGATCAAGGGCAAGAGCGCGAAGGACCTGGAAAAGGGCCATCTCCATTTCGTCCTCGATGGCGAGCGGATGAAGGGCGAATGGCTGCTGATCCGCCTCAAGCCGCGCGGGAAGGAGAAGAGCGAGAACTGGCTGCTCCGCAAGATCGACGATGCCGAAGCCGGCGGCACCGACACATTGGTCGAGACCGCCCTGACCAGCGTCGCGACCGGACGGACGATGATGGAAATCGCCGAGGGCGCGAAACCCCATTCCTCCCTCGCCAAGCGGGGGAGGGGGACCGAAGCCGGTGGAGGGGGCGGCCCCAGGCGTGCCGCCGGCGGCAAGCCCCGGACCAAAGGCGCCCTGCCGAAATTCCGCGATTTCCAGCTCGCCACCCTGGTCGACAGCGTTCCCGCCGGCAGTCGCTGGCTGCACGAGGTCAAATATGACGGCTACCGGGTGATGATCGCGATCGCCGGCGGCAAGGTGAAGATCTACAGCCGCTCCGGCCTCGACTGGACCGATAAATTCCCCGGCGTGGCTGAAGCCGCGGCGACCCTGAACGTCGCCAGTGCGCTGATCGACGGGGAGGTCGTCGCCTTCAAGGACGGCAAGCCGAGCTTCTCGGCGCTGCAGGATGCGATCGCCAATGGCGGCGAGATGACCCTGTTCGCCTTCGACCTGCTCGAGCTGGACGGCGAGGACATCGCCGCCTTGCCCAATATCCAGCGCAAGGAGCGGCTGCGCCCGGTAATCCAGGGGGCCGATGCCCGCATCCAGTTCGCCGAGCATATCCTCGGCGCCGGCGAACAGCTTTTCTCGACCATGTGCCGCGAAGGCTATGAAGGCATTGTCTCGAAGCTCGCCGACGCGCCCTATCGCGGCCAGCGCAGCAGGAACTGGCTCAAGGTCAAGTGCATCAAGCGCCAGGAATTCGTGATCGTCGGCTGGACCCCGTCCGACACGTCGCGCGGCTTCAGGTCGCTGCTGCTCGGCCTGAATGGGCCGGACGGTTTCTATTACGCCGGCAAGGTCGGCACCGGCTTCGACACCGATACCATGATGGACCTGAGCGCGAAGCTGGCCAGGCTGGAGCACAAGGAGCCGACCGTCGAGGCGCCCCGCGCCGCGGTGCGCGGCGCGCACTGGGTCACGCCGAAGCTGGTCGCCGAGATCGCCTTTACCGAGACCACGCCCGATGGCGTGCTGCGCCATCCGAGCTTTCTCGGCCTGCGCGAGGACAAGGCGGCGCAGGACGTCGTCGCCGAGAAGCCGGTCCCCGTCGATGATCCGCCGGTGCCCGAGGTGCATGTGAAGGTCAGCAACCGCGACCGGCTGATCTTCCCCGATTCGGACGTCACCAAGGGCGATCTCGCGGATTATTATGCGCGCATGGCCCCGGTTGTCCTCCCTTGGGCGGCCAACCGGCCGATCAGCCTGGTGCGCTGCCCGCAGGGCCGCGCCAAGCGCTGCTTCTTCCAGAAGCACGACGCCGGGATGTTCGGCGAGCATGTGAAGCATGTGCCGATCCGGGAGAAGGACGGATCGGTCGAGCCCTATCTCTATATCGAGGATGTCGACGGGCTGGTGATGTGCGTCCAGATGGGCACGATCGAATTCCATGGCTGGGGCTCCCGGGTCGCCGATGTCGAGAAGCCCGATCGCATGGTGTTTGATCTCGATCCCGACGAGGATCTCGGCTTCGATGTCGTCAAGAAGGCGGCCGAGGATATCAGGGACCATCTCGCCGAGATCGGCCTGGTCAGTTTCCCGATGCTGTCGGGCGGCAAGGGCGTGCATGTCGTGGTGCCGCTGAAGCCCCAGGCCGAATGGCCCGAAGTGAAGGATTTTTCCGAACGCTTCGCCCGCGCGCTCGGCGAGGCCGAGCCGGATCGCTATGTCGCCAACATGGCCAAGGCCAAGCGCAAGGGCCGCATCTTCATCGATTATCTGCGCAACCAGCGCGGATCGACCGCGGTGCTGCCCTATGTCGCCCGCGCCCGACCCGGCGCGCCGGTGGCGGCTCCGGTGACCTGGACCGAGCTGCGCGACATCGACAGCGCGCATCGCTGGGGCGTGCGTGACGCAGCCGAATTGCTCGAACGCGCCAATTCCCGCGCGCTCGCCGGGTGGGGTGTCGCCGATCAGGTGCTGCCGGATCTTTGATCCAAATCACGCATCCTTGTTGCACGCGCGAAAGGATTGTGGTCGAGTCGGGCTTATAGCCCGGGATTTCATATTCGATGGCCACCCAGCCCGCGCCTTCACTGCTCGATCCGACGATCCACGCCGCGCGCTGGATCGCGGATTATTGCGCGCGTGAAAAACAGGGCGACGTGCTTTGCGCTGCACCCCGCGACCCCGCCTGGAGCGCGATGTTCGAGGAGCTGGCTGCCGTCGCCGGCGACGATCTGACTCATGCCCGCGAACGGGTCCAGCGCCATGCCGAGGATATCGGCACCGGTTTCCGCATCATCGGCGAAAGCGAGGAACGGCCCTGGCCGCTCTCGCCGGTCCCGCTGCTGATCGAAGAGGAGGAATGGGTCGGCATCGCCGCCGGTGTGGAACAGCGCGCCGAACTGCTCGAGACGATCCTCGCTGATCTCTATGGCGATGCGAAGCTGGTGGAGCGCGGACTGATCCCGGCGGCGCTGATCGGCGGCAGCCCCTTCTTCCTCAGGCCGATGGCCGGCCTCGTCCCGCCCGGCGGCCACCACCTCCATTTCATCGCAGTCGATCTCGGCCGCGGCCCGATGGGCGAATGGCGCGTCCTCGCCGATCATCTCCGCGCGCCGGCCGGGGCGGGCTATGCGCTCGAAAACCGGCTGGCGATCTCGCGCACCCTGGGCGGCCTGCAGACCAAGCTCAACATCAAGCGCCACGCGCCCTTCTTCGCCGCCTTTCGCGACGGCCTGGCCGCCGCCTGCCGGCGCAGCGAGCCGCGGATCGGGCTGCTGACCCCGGGCCGCTATAATTCGAGCTATGCCGAACAGGCGCACCTCGCCCGCTATCTCGGGCTGCTGCTGGTCGAGGGCGCTGATCTCGCGGCGCTCGAGGACAAGCTCTATGTCCGCACCATCGGCGGGTTGAAGCGGGTCGATGCGCTGTGGAACCGGCTCGATCCGCGGCTGCTCGATCCGCTCGCCTTCGATTCGCATTCGGGCATCGGCGTGCCGGGGCTGGTCGATGCGATGGCGGCGGGCAATGTCGTTATCTCGAATGTGCCGGGGGCTGGCGTGCTGGAATCGCCGGCTTTCGCCGCCTTCCTGCCGCGGCTCGCCACGCGCCTGATGGGCGGCGATCTGCTCCTTCCCAATGTCGCGACCTGGTGGTGCGGGCAGGATGCCGAGCGCGCCCGCGTCATCGAGGATTTCGATCAATTGCTGATCGGCCCTGCCTTCGGCGTCGCGCCGCTCGGCTTCGATGGCACGATTCCCCGCCACGGCGCCGAGATCACCGGCGCCGCGCGCGCTGCGGTGTTCGAGGATCTGGCGCGGCGGCCGCAGGATTATGTCGGCCAGGAGATCACCCGCCTTTCGACCATGCCGGTCGTTACTGATACCGGCCTCGCCGCGCGGCCCTTCACCCTCCGCGTCTTCGCCGCACGCGGCGCGGACGGCAGCTGGACGGTGATGCCAGGCGGCTTCGCCCGGATCGGCGAGCACAAGGATCCGCGCGCCAGCGTGATGGGCGAGGGCAATTGGTCGGCGGACGTGGCGGTCCATGGCCCCGAACCGGTCGCGCCGGTCTCGCTGCTGCCGCCGAGCGATTCGATTCATGTCCGCCGCAACCCCGGCACCCTGCCGAGCCGGGTGGCGGACAATTTCTTCTGGCTCGGCCGCTATCTCGAGCGCGGCGAGGCCTTGCTCAACGTCATCCGCGTGATGCTCGGCAATTCGATCGATGCCGATGCGGGTGCCGCGCTCGGATCGGAGACCGTCGGCCGGCTGGTCGGGCTGGTGGTGAACGGCGGCGCCGCGCCGCATCCCGCCAGCCTGCGCCGCGCTGACCTCACCCTGTTCGCCCGCACTGCGATGGAATCGGGCGAGGGCGGCTGGCACAGCGTGCGCGCGATCAACCGCCTCGCGCGCGGCATCGGCCAAGGCTCGCGCGACCGGCTCTCGGCGGACATGGTCAAGCTGCTCGACGCACCCTATCCCGCCAAGGGCGGCATGCTCGATCGCGCCGGCTCGCTGCAGCGGCGCTATGCAGCGCTGTCCGGCCTGTCGGCCGAGCATATGGGGCGGACCTCGGCCTGGCGCTTCCATGATCTCGGCCGTCGCATCGAGCGTGCGATGATGGTGACGCGCGCCGTGCGCGTGTTCGGCATGCCCAGCGGGACGATCGACGATCTCTCGACACTGCTCGATCTCGCCGACAGCCAGATCAGCTATCGCCAGCGCTATCTGACCGGCATCGCGCGCGTCCCCGTTGTCGACCTGGTCGCGCTCGATCCCGGCAATCCGCGCTCGCTCGCCTTCCAGATCGATCGCATCTGCGAGCATATGCGCGCATTGCCGGTGCTCGGCGATGACGGCATGGACGAGCCGCAACAGGCGCAGGCGACTGCGCTCGTCTCGATCATCTCGACCGCGACTGCCGCGACGCTCGACGAAAGCATATTGGGCGATCTCGAGCGGCGGCTGTTCGCCCTGTCCGAGGCAATCGCGCGGCGCTATTTCCTGCAGGGCGCCGAGCCGCTCAGGGCGGGCGGGCTGACATTGGCGTGATCTACGACATCCGCCACGTCACCCGCTTCGATTATGGCGGCTCAGTCAAGTTCGCGCGCTGCAATCTCAGGCTGAAGCCGATCCACTGGTCGGGACAGGAGCTGCGCGATTACCGCCTGACCATCTCGCCCTCGGGTCGCACCGCGCCGGCGCGCGCCGAGGCGGGGCTCGCCAATGTCATGCGGCTGGTGGTCGAGGAGCCGGTGCGGCACCTCGTCATCGAGAGCGTGTCGCGGATCCTGGTCGACCGGCCGGTGCCGATGCCGTCGGACAGCGATCTCACGCTCGGCCAGGTGGCGATCGCCGCGCGGGCCAGCCGCGATCCGTCGCCGGCGGGGCCGACCAATTATCTGTTCCCCTCGCCGCTGATCCCGCTCGATCATGATATCGCTGCCTGGTGCGCCGAGGATCTGCACCCGGACCGGCCCTCGCTCGAAGCGGCGATTGCGCTCGCGCAGCGCATCCAGCGCGAATTCTCCTTCGATCCCGAAGCCACCCTGGTCGATACCCCGCCGCATGAGGCGTTCGTGAAGCGCGGCGGCGTCTGCCAGGATTTCGCGCAGATCATGATCACCGGCCTGCGCGCCGCGGGCCTGCCAGCCGCTTATGTGTCGGGCTATATCCGCACCATCCCGCCGCCCGGCCAGCCCCGGCTGGTCGGCGCCGATGCCACCCACGCCTGGGTATTGTTGTGGTGCGGCCCCGATCTCGGCTGGGTCGGGGTCGATCCGACCAACGGCATCTGGATGGCGGGCGACCATATCGTGATGGCGATCGGCCGCGATTATGGCGAGATCGCGCCGATCGACGGCGTGGTGCTCGGCTCGGGCGCGCAGAAGATGCGGGTCTCGGTCGATGTCGCGCCATTGATGGAAGTCGTGGCGTAACTACCTTTGCCGGGGAGCGGGGTTGAGGTTTGCGCTTGCGCCGCAAATCCCGCAAACAGGACGAAACTGAAGGACTGAGGACACAGTGGCCGATCCCTATGCAACGCTGGGCGTGGCACGCACCGCCAGCGAGGCCGAAATCAAGAAAGCGTATCGGAAGCTCGCCAAGGAGCTCCATCCCGATCGCAACAAGGACAATCCCAAGGCGAGCGAGCGGTTCAGCACCGTCACCAACGCCTATGATCTGCTTACCGACAAGGACAAGCGCGCCCGCTTCGATCGCGGCGAGATCGATGGCGACGGCAATCCCGCCTCGCCCTTCGGCTTCGGTGGCGGGGGCGGCCAAGGCGGTTTCCGCCCCGGCCCCGGTGGTTCGCCGTTCGAGGCGGATGGGCCCGATCTCAGCGATATCTTCGAGGGCATGTTCTCCGGCGGCAATCGCGGCGGCGGCGGCTTTGGTGGCTTTGGCGGCTTCGGCCGGCGGCAACAGCCCAAGGGCGCGAATGCCGCCTATCGGCTGAACGTGTCCTTCGCCGATGCCGCGACGCTCAAGCCGCAGCGGATCACGCTGGGCGACGGCAAGCCGATCGACCTGAAATTGCCGGCCGGGCTAGAAAGCGGCGCGCAGATGCGGCTTGCGGGCAAGGGTGCGCCCGGGCCCGGCGGGGCCGGCGACGGGATCGTGACGATCACCATCCAGCCGCACCGCTTCTTCACGCGCGACGGCGACGATGTCCGGCTCGATCTGCCGATCAGCCTCTCCGAGGCAGTGCTTGGTGCGTCGGTGCGCGTGCCGACCGTCGAAGGCGCAGTGATGCTGACGGTGCCGGCGGGATCGACCTCGGGCAAGGTGCTCCGCCTGCGCGGACGCGGCTTCCACAAGAAGGACGGCAGCCGCGGCGACCAGCTGGTCACGCTGATGGTCGATCTGCCGGTCGGCGACGATGCCCTGGTCGAGTTCGTGCGCGGCTGGAAGGATCGCGACAAGGGCAACCCGCGCGGGAATCTGGGCGTTTAGTGCCCAAGGGCCTGCACTCAGAGCCGGAGGTAGCCGTGACGGAGCGCATTTTGTCAGCTGGGAAGGAGCGAGGAGGGAGCGATGTTGATTGCATCGTGACCGACGAGCGACGCACCCAGTTGGCAAAAGGCGCCCGCCGCGAAGCGGTCGCCCGGAGGGCGATCATGGCTGGCTCGGGCTGTGAGTGCAGGCCCTAAGTGCAGGAAGTTTCGCCCCAATCGCCTGAGGAGCGCAGCAAGCAACCGGGCGATGAGCGGACCAAGCTCAGCCGCCGCCTCGCCTTCATGCAGCCGGGCAGCTATGCCCGGGAGGTGCTGAAGCGCGTCTTTGTCGGCGTGTACAGCGACGGTTTCGTCCATGCCGGCAACCTCGCCTACATGTCGCTGGTCACGCTTTTCCCGTTCTTCATCGTCGCCGCAGCGGTCGCGCGGCTGTTCGGGCAGACCGGGCAGGGGCTGCACACGGTCGAGGCATTTCTCCGCACGGTGCCGCCCAGCGTCGCGAATGTGCTGCAGACGCCGATCCATGACGTGCTCGCCGCACGCTCCGGCTCGCTCCTGTGGTTCGGTGCGATCGTTGGTCTCTGGACGACTGCGAGCTTCATCGAGACGATCCGCGACATCCTGCGCCGCGCCTACGGCGTCAAATCGATCCGCCCTTTCTGGCACTATCGGCTCTGGTCGATCGGGCTGATCCTCGCCTCGATGATCCTGATCCTGGTCGCCTTCGCCTTCCAGATCATGCTGCTCGCGGTCGAGCAGTTCATCCTGCGCGTGCTGCCCTATGCGGCGAGCACCGCGACCATCGTGTCGGTCAGCCGGATCGCACCCGGGATCGCGCTGTTCGCGGCGCTCTACATGGTGTTCTACGCGCTGACGCCGCGCAAATATCGCGAGAGCAAATGCCCGAAATGGCCGGGCGCGCTGTTCACCACTGCCTGGTGGCTGCTGGTGACTGCGCTTTTGCCGGTGATCCTCTCGAATCTGGCCAATTACGACCTTACCTATGGCAGCCTTGCCGGGGTGATGATCTCGCTGATCTTCTTTTTCTTCGTCGGTCTGGGGCTTGTTGTCGGTGCCGAATTGAACGCGGCACTGGCGGAAGCCGATGATGAAGGCGTAGAGAGCGGCGGCGGCAGCAACAAAGAGGAGGCGGCAGCGGCGTGACGGGATTGATGGAAGGAAAGCGCGGGCTCATCATGGGCCTTGCGAACGATCGGTCACTCGCCTGGGGGATCGCCAGGAAACTGAGCGAAGCCGGAGCCGAACTCGCGTTCAGCTATCAGGGCGAAGCGATGGAGAAGCGCGTCCGCCCGCTCGCCGAGCAGCTCGGTGTCGCGCGGCTGATCGACTGCGACGTCTCGGACATGGCGGCGCTGGACGCCACTTTCGCTGCGCTGGCCAAGGATTGGCCGACGATCGACTTCGTCGTCCACGCGATCGGCTTTTCCGACAAGAACGAGCTGCGCGGCCGCTTCATGGACACAACGCTCGACAATTTCCTGCTGACGATGAACATCTCGGTCTACAGCTTCGTGGCAGTCGCGCAGCGTGCGGCGGCGATGATGCCTAATGGTGGCTCGCTGCTGACCTTGTCCTATTACGGCGCCGAGAAGGTTATTCCCCATTATAATGTGATGGGTGTCGCCAAGGCTGCGCTCGAGACGAGCGTGAAATATCTCGCGGTCGATCTCGGCCGCGACAATATCCGCGTCAACGCGATCTCCGCCGGCCCGATCAAGACGCTCGCCGCATCGGGCATCGGCGATTTCCGCCTGATCCTGAAGTGGAACGAGCTGAACTCGCCGCTCAAGCGCAATGTGACGATCGAGGATGTCGGCGGCGCTGGGCTGTATCTGCTGAGCGATCTGGCGAGCGGCGTGACCGGCGAAACCCATCATGTCGATGCCGGCTATCACGTGATCGGGATGAAAGCCGAAGACGCGCCGGATATCGCTTTGGCGTAACAATTCTCCCTCTCCCGGCGGGAGAGGGAAGGGGCCCGCCGCGCAGCGGTGGGAAGGGTGAGGGCGACAAAGCCATGATTGAACACATCGGGTTGAGCGGTTCACCCTCACCCTCCCATGCTTCGCATGGGTCCCTCCCTCTCCCGCCGGGAGAGGGAAATTGAGCTTCAACACTTTCGGCCGCGTTTTCCGCTTCACCACCTGGGGCGAGTCCCACGGTCCCGCGATCGGCGCGGTGGTGGACGGCTGCCCGCCCGGGCTCGTCCTCTCCGAAGCCGACATCCAGCCCTTTCTCGACAAGCGCCGCCCGGGCACCTCGCGCTTCACCACGCAGCGCCAGGAGCCGGACCAGGTCCGCATCCTCTCGGGCGTGTTCGAGGGCAGGACGACCGGCACGCCGATCAGCCTGATGATCGAGAATGTCGATCAGCGCTCGAAGGATTATTCCGAGGTCGCCCAGGCCTATCGTCCCGGCCATGCCGATTACGCCTATGACGCCAAATACGGCTTTCGCGATTATCGCGGCGGTGGTCGATCCTCAGCACGCGAGACGGCGTCGCGGGTCGCGGCGGGGGCGGTTGCGCGACTGGTGATTCCCGAGGTCAGGATCAGCGCCTGGGTCGAGGCGATCGGCGGCGACTCGATCGACCAGGCCAATTTCGATCCGGACCAGATCGACGCGAACCCCTTTTTCTGCCCTGACGCCCAGGCCGCCGCCCGCTGGGAAGCGCTGGTCGACACCGCCCGCAAGGCAGGTTCGTCCCTCGGCGCGGTGATCGCCTGTGAAGCGACCGGCGTGCCCGCAGGCTGGGGCGCGCCGCTCTACGCCAAGCTCGATTCCGAGCTTGCCGCCGCCTGCATGAGCATCAATGCCGTGAAGGGCGTCGAGATCGGCGACGGCTTCGACGCGGCGCGCCTGCGCGGCGAAGAGAATGCCGATGCGATGCGTCCCGGCGCTGACGGTCCCGAATTCCTCGCCAACCATGCCGGCGGCATCGCCGGCGGGATCGCGACCGGCCAGCCGATCCGCATCCGGGTTGCGTTCAAGCCGACAAGCTCGATCCTGACGCCGGTCGAAACGATCACACGCAGCGGCGAAGCGACCGAGATCACGACCAAGGGCCGCCACGATCCCTGTGTCGGCATCCGTGGCGCGCCGGTGGTCGAGGCGATGGTGGCGCTGGTGCTTGCCGACCAGAAACTGCTGCACCGGGCGCAGTGCGGCTGAGGTCACGGCTAAGCCAAGTCGTCACCCCGGACTTGTTCCGGGGTCCACGGTGCCGCAGATTCGAGAGTTGAGAGTGTGCGGAGCCGTGGATGCCGGAACAAGTCCGGCATGACGGTTAAGCCTGAACCGACTCTAATCCGCGAACGGATCCCGCACCAAAATGGTGTCCTCACGCTCCGGACTGGTCGAAACCAGAGCCACCGGGCACCGGATCAGCTCCTCGATCCGCCGGATATATTTGATCGCCTGAGCCGGCAGATCGGCCCAGCTCCGTGCGCCGGCGGTCGATTCCTGCCAGCCGGCCATGGTCTCATAGACCGGCTCCACCTCGGCCTGATCGGCGGCATGCGCCGGGAAATAATCGAGCGTCTCGCCGCGCAGCTTGTAGCCGGTGCAGATCTTCACTTCGTCGAAGCCGTCAAGCACGTCGATCTTGGTCAGCGCAATGCCGGTGATCCCGCCGACCGCGGCCGATTGCCGCACCAGCACCGCATCGAACCAGCCGCAGCGGCGCTTGCGCCCGGTGACAGTGCCGAATTCATGCCCACGCTCGCCGAGCCGTTCGCCGGTCGCGTTCTCCAGTTCGGTCGGGAAGGGACCCGAGCCGACCCGAGTCGTATAGGCCTTGGCGATGCCGAGCACGAAGCCGACCGCGCTCGGCCCGAGGCCGGATCCACCCGCCGCGGTGCCCGCAATCGTGTTCGACGAAGTGACGAACGGATAGGTGCCATGATCGACATCGAGCAGCACGCCCTGTGCGCCCTCGAACAGGATGCGCCGTCCGCGTGCCCGCGCCTCGTTGAGGTTGCGCCACACCGGCTTGGCGAAGGACAGCACGAAGCCGGCGATCGCGCGCAATTCCTCGATCAGCGCGGCGCGGTCGATCGGCGGCTCGCCGAAGCCGGCACGCAGGGCGTCGTGATGCGCGGTCAGCCGGTCGAGTTGCGAATCGAGCGAATCGAGATGGGCGAGGTCGCACACCCGGATCGCCCGCCGCCCGACCTTGTCCTCATAGGCCGGGCCGATGCCGCGCCGCGTCGTGCCGATCTTGCCCGCGCCGCTGGCATCCTCGCGCAGCGAATCGAGATCGCGGTGGAACGGCAGGATCAGCGCGCAATTGTCGGCGATCATCAGCGTGTCGGGGCTGATCGACACGCCCTGGGCGGTGAGCTTCTCGACCTCGGCCTTGAGCGCCCAGGGATCGAGCACGACCCCATTGCCGATCACCGAGGGCGTACCGCGCACGATGCCCGAGGGCAGCAGCGACAGCTTGTAGACCATGTTGCCGACGACCAGCGTATGGCCGGCATTATGGCCGCCCTGAAAACGCACGACCATATCGGCGCGCTCGGCGAGCCAGTCGACGATCTTGCCCTTGCCCTCATCGCCCCATTGGGCGCCGATAACCGCTACATTGGCCAAACTGATTTCCTTCGATCGGGAGCGACGCGGGCGTTAGAGCGCGCGCGCTTCGCCTTCCACTAATAAGTGCGTGCAGAGCTGCGCTTCGGGCGTGTCGCCAGCCTCGAGCGCAGCCACCGTGACCCAGCCCTTGGCCCGCATCGCGGCGGATATCGTCGGATCGGTCCCGAGCGGCACGAACAGACGGCGCCGGTCGATGTCTCCAAGTCCCGCCGCGACGATCGCATCGGCATAGAGCGAGAAACCGACCGCCGCCTCTTCCGCGCCATTCTCATGGACGATGGTATAGCTGCCGCCCCGCCCGATCTCGCCGCGCACGCCCTCGGCGAAGATCGAGAAGCCGAGCCAGCTCTGATATTCGAAGCCATGCCGCTCGGTCGGATCAAGCGTCAGCGCCACCCGGCCCTTTAGGCCCGACGCGATCGCCCACAGCCCGTCGAGCCGCGAACGCAATGCCCCGCCGACGTCGAACGCACAGAGCCGGTCATGCGCCGGCTCGAACGGCCCGGCCGCCTCGATCAGCGGGAGATAGGCAGGCGCGATCTCGGCGACGCCGCCAGCATCCTTGGCATCGAGCCGGTCGCTGAGCTCGCCGATCAGCCCGGCATCGACCGGCAGCGGCCCCGCCGCCAGCGTCGCGACAAGGTCGGGCAGGGTGAAGTCGATCGAGACGCAGCGCACGCCGGCCGCCTCGAGCGCGGCGACCGCCACATCGACGATTTCGCGGGCGGCGGCGACGGTATCGAGCCCGATCAGCTCGCAGCCCATCTGCCGCAGCTCGCGCTCGGGGCTGAGCTGCGAGGCGCGCAGCTTGAGCACCGGCCCGGCATAGGAAAGTCGCACCGGGCGTGGGTGATGCCCCATGCGGGTCGCTGCGATACGGCCGATCTGCGCGGTCATGTCGGGACGGATCGCAAGCGTCGCCTGCGAGACAGGATCGACGAAGCGCACCACATCCTGCGCCCGCGCGGATTTCAGGCGGCTCGCAAGCCCCGCCTCGAACTCGGCCAGCGCCGGGTCGGCGCGCTCATAGCCATGCGCATAGGCAGCGCCGAGCACCGCCTGTTCGAGACGCGCTGCGGCATCGGCGAAGGGCGGCAGCCGGTCGCGGAAGCCTTCGGGGAGCAGGGCATTGGTCATAGATCGAGAGATGCGTCCAAATCGCCCGTTCGGGCTGAGCCTGTCGAAGCCCTTTACGTCTTCCTGCGTGGAAGAAGAACGGTCCTTCGACAAGCCCAATAGGACCGATACTCAGAAGCTCAAGCCCATCGCCGTCTTCACGCCGGCAAGCGCGCGGACCTTGGCGATGAGATCCTGAGTCACCGGCTCGTCGACCGAGAGCAGCAGCACTGCCTCGCCGCCGGCCGAACGCCGGCCGAGATGGAAGGTGCCGATATTGACGCCCTCCTCGCCGAGCAGCGAGCCGAGCCGGCCGATGAAGCCGGGCGCGTCCTCGTTGACGACATAGAGCATGTGCCCGACCAGATCGGCCTCGACCTTGATCCCGAACAGCTCGACCAGGCGCGGGGCGGCATCGCCGAACAGGGTGCCCGCCACCGAACGGTCGCCGGCATCGGTCTTCACCGTCACGCGGAGCAGCGTGTGGTAATCGCCCTCGCGGTCATGCCGCACTTCGCGCACGTCAATGCCGCGCTCCTTGGCGAGGAACGGCGCATTGACCATGTTGACCGTGTCCGAATGGACCCGCATCAGACCGGCCAGCACGGCCGAGGTGATCGGCTTCTGGTTGAGCGATGCGGCTGCACCCTCGACCTCGATCGCAATCCCCGACAGCGCGCCATGGGCAAGCTGGCCGATCAGCGAACCGAGCTTTTCGGCAAGCGCCATATACGGCTTGAGCTTGGGCGCTTCCTCGGCCGACAGGCTCGGTACATTGAGCGCGTTGGTGATCCCGCCCGAGACAAGATAGTCAGCCATCTGCTCGGCAACCTGGATCGCGACATTCACCTGCGCTTCCGAGGTGGAAGCACCGAGATGCGGCGTCGAGACGAAATTGGGCGTGCCGAACAGCGGCGAATCGGTCGCTGGCTCGGTCACGAACACGTCGAGCGCGGCACCCGCGACATGGCCCGAATCGAGCCCGGCCTTGAGCGCAGCCTCGTCGATCAGCCCGCCGCGCGCGCAGTTGATGATCCGCACGCCCTTCTTGGTCTTGGCCAGATTCTCGGCCGACAGGATGTTGCGGGTCTGGTCGGTCAGTGGCGTGTGCAGCGTGATGAAGTCGGCACGGGCGAGCAGGTCGTCGAGCGCGACCTTCTCCACGCCCATCTCGATCGCACGCTCGGGGGTCAGGAAGGGATCATAGGCGATCACCTTCATCTTCAGCCCGCGCGCTCGGTCGGCGACGATCGAGCCGATATTGCCCGCGCCGATCAGGCCGAGCGTCTTCGAGGTCAGCTCGACCCCCATGAAGCGGTTCTTCTCCCACTTGCCGGCCTGGGTCGAGGCATCGGCCTCGGGCAGCTGGCGGGCGAGCGCGAACATCAATGCGATGGCATGTTCGGCGGTAGTGATCGAGTTGCCGAACGGCGTGTTCATGACGATCACGCCCTGCGCCGAGGCCGCCGGAATATCGACATTGTCGACGCCGATCCCGGCACGGCCGATCACCTTGAGGTTCGGCGCATGGGCGAGAATGTCCTTGGTGACCTTGGTCGAGCTGCGGATGGCGAGGCCGTCATAAGTGCCGATGATCGCCTTCAGTTCGTCGGGCGTCTTGCCGGTGATCTCGTCGACCTCGACGCCGCGCTCGCGGAAGATCTGGGCGGCCTTGGGGTCCATTTTGTCGGAGATGAGGACTTTTGGCATGGTGATGGTGCTTTCTTTCTTCGTCGTCATCCCCGCGAAAGCGGGGACCCAGTTCCCGGGCGTTCGGATTGGCGCGACTGCAGGAGATGGGTTCCCGCTTTCGCGGGAATGACATCAGGGGGAGATCAGGCTGAAACGGTGACCGAGGCGTAGGCCCAGTCGAGCCACGGCCCGAGCGCCTCCACATCGGCGGTGTCGACGGTCGCGCCGCACCAGATCCGAAGGCCCGCCGGGGCATCGCGGTAACCCGCAATGTCATAAGCGGCATGCTCGGCTTCGAGCAACCCGGCGAGCTTCTTGATCAGCGCCTCGTCGGCACCCTCGACCGTCAGGCACACGCTGGTCTTCGAGCGCGAGGCCGGGTCGGCCGCGAGATGGCCGAGCCAAGACCGGTCAGCGACGATCTTGTCGAGCGCAGCCGCATTGGCGTCCGAGCGGGCGATCAGCCCTTCCAGCCCGCCAAGGCCCTTCGCCCATTCGAGCGCGAAGATCGCGTCCTCGACGGCGAGCATCGATGGGGTGTTGATCGTCTCGCCCTTGAACACGCCCTCGGTCAGCTTGCCCTTGGAGACGAGCCTGAACACCTTGGGCAACGGCCATGTCGGCGTGTAGCTCTCGAGCCGCTCGACCGCGCGCGGGCCGAGGATGAGCACGCCGTGCCCGCCTTCGCCGCCAAGCACCTTCTGCCACGAGAAGGTCGCGACATCGATCTTGTCCCACGGGATGTCATAGGCGAACACAGCGCTGGTCGCGTCGGCGAAGCTCAGGCCCTCGCGGTCGTCCGGGATCCAGTCGCCGTTCGGCACGCGCACGCCCGAGGTGGTGCCGTTCCAGGTGAACAGCACATCGTTCGACCAGTCGACGGTCTGGAGATCGGGGAGCGCACCATAATCGGCGCGAATCACGGTCGGCTCGAGGCCGAGCTGCTTGACGGCATCAGTGACCCAACCTTCACCGAAACTCTCCCAGGCAAGGGCCGTCACCGGCTTGGCGCCCAGCATCGTCCACATCGCCATCTCGAACGCGCCGGTGTCGGAACCCGGGACAATGCCGATGCGGTGGGTTTCGGGCAGCTGCAGCATCTCGCGCATCAGGTCGATGGCGTATTGCAGGCGCGTCTTGCCGAGCTTCGAGCGGTGCGACCGGCCGAGCACTTGAGTCTGGAGTTTTTCGGGGCTCCAGCCCGGCGGCTTGGCGCAGGGACCGGAAGAAAAATAGGGACGAGTCGGTTTCGTCGCCGGAGGCGCAGTCAAGTCAGTCATATAGTCTCTCCTTGCAGAGAGCACGCGCGGCGTTGGGACCGCGTGGCCCGTCGACGGCCCTAGCGATGTGAGCGCGCGCGTCAATGCGCTTTCTGCTGCGACGCGGCGAAGCGAGCCGCTTATTTCGGCACGAACTTGGGCGCAGGCTTGCCGAGCAATCCCCGGTCGGACATCCAGTCGGGGATTCGATCGGGCCAGTGCTGCAGGCTGATCAGCGGTGTATCCTCGCCCATGTTGAAGGCATGGCCGCCGGCCGCATACATGTGCAATTCAACCGAGGCGCCCGCCGCCCGATAGGATTGCAGCAGGTCGACCAGCGGCGCGGAGCAGCATGTATCGTCATTCGCAGCAGTGAGCAGCATCGGCGGCGAATCCTTCGTCACCGCTTCCTCGGCCTTCAGCGGCCCGGGGAATTCGAGGATCGCGAAATCGGGCCGGGCCGAAATCCGGTCGATCGCATCGCCCTTGCCGCGCGGCGCGACCGGTGCGCTGAGGGCTGCCATTCGGGCCAGCTCGCCGCCGGCGGAAAAGCCCATCACGCCGATTCGATTCGGATCGATCCCGAATTCCCCCGCGCGCGACCGCACCAGGCGCATCGCGCGTTCGGTATCGGCCCGCGCCTCTTCTTCAGAGTAAGGCGAGCCCTCTTCGCGAAACAGCCTGTAGCGAACCACGAACGCCGCAACGCCCCGCGCGGCGAACCAGCGTGCCACGTCATTGCCTTCGGTGGTGATCACGATAATCCTGTGGCCACCGCCGGGGACGATCACCACAGCGGTGCCGTTCGCCTTGCCTTTTTCGGGCAGGAAGGCGGTGATGCTGGGGTTGTTGATATGCTTGGTCCAATATTCCGCGGACTCTTCGGGGATCGCGGCGCGGCTCTCATAGCCCGGCGCGCCGTTCGGCCAGAGCGGATAGCGGGTGCCGTCCTGCGCGAGCGCGGGCCCGGACAGGAATCCGCACAGCGCGGCGAACGCCGCAAACAGGGGGGCAAGGCGCATCGGGCGATCCTCTCTTCTTTTCGCCCGAAGATAAGCATGCGGCGGCTGCTTCTGGCCAGCGAAATGTTTGCGCTAACATTGCTCGCCGGGTGCGGCGGCCACGAAGTCCGCCCACCGCCGCGCCCGGTCGGATCGAAGCCGATCACGCTCGCCATCCCCACCTCGCGCGAGACTCAGGCCTGCTTCGCCGATCTGTCGCGCAAGGATGTGCGCTACAGTCCGCTGCCCGATCGCGATTATGGCGGTGGTTGCCAGGTGATCGGTTCGCTGCAGCTGATCGATATCGGCGTGCCGGTCACCAATCTGAAGGCGATGCGCTGTGGCCTTGCCGACGCGTTCGTCGGCTGGACGCGCTTCGCGGTCGCGCCGGCCGCGCGCCAGATCCTCGGCAGCGATCTCGTGCGGATCGAGAGCTTCGGCAGCTATGCCTGCCGCAACGTGATCGGCTCGGTCACCAATGGGGACAAGCGCTCCGGCCATGCGCTCGCCAACGCAGTCGATATCTCGGGCTTCGTGCTGCAGGACGGGCGCCGCATCACTGTGCTCGAGGGCTGGCGGTCCGGCGATCCGGCGGTGCGGGAATTCCTGCAGGTGATCCACGGCTCGGCCTGCAAGCGTTTCGGCACGGTGCTCAGCCCGGATTACAACGCAGCGCACGCCAACCATCTTCACCTCGAGGACGATCACGCGCATTTCTGTCGTTAAACGGGGCCGCCTTCATCTTTGCGCCGCTTTGCGCTAGAGCCTGATCAAATGAGTGATACACATGTTCCGTCGCGGGTCTTCCCGCGCGCCCGCCAGGATGCCGAAACCGCCAATGCCGGGATCAGCACCCCCCAGACCGAAAATCCGTCCTACCGCCTCGCCTTTCAGGACATGGATTTCCTGCTGCGCGAGGACCTCCGTCCGGTCCGCTTCCAGCTCGAGCTGCTCAAGCCGCAACTGATCCTCGACGAGGCCAATATCGCCTCGACCTTCGTCATGTACGGCTCGGCACGCATTCCGGAGCCGGCCAAGGCGAAGGCAATGCTCGAGCTCGCCCAGGGCGAGGAGGCGATCCGCATCGCCGAGCGGCTGGTCGCCAAGTCGAAATATTATGACGAGGCATACAAGCTCGCCCAGCTCGTCAGCGTCTTTCCGCGCGACGAAGCCGGCAAGCGCCATTTCGTCGTCTGCTCGGGCGGCGGTCCGTCGATCATGGAAGCAGCGAATCGCGGCGCGGCCGAAGGTGGGCACGAATCGATCGGGCTCAACATCGTCCTGCCGCACGAGCAGGCGCCCAACCCCTATGTCACGCCGCATCTCAGCATGCAGTTTCACTATTTCGCGCTCAGGAAGATGCACTTCCTGCTGCACGCCCGCGCGCTGGCGGCGTTCCCGGGCGGCTTCGGCACGTTCGACGAATTGTTCGAGCTGCTGACGCTGATCCAGACCGGCAAGATCAAGCCGATCCCGGTGCTGCTGTTCGGTCGCGAATTCTGGAACCGGGTCGTCAATTTCGACGCGCTGGTCGAGGAAGGCGTGATCAGCGCCCGCGATCTCGACATCTTCACCTTCGTCGAAACCGCTGAAGAAGCGTGGGCAGTAGTGAAGGACTTCTACCGCGACACGCCGGCGGCGGGAGCCTGAGCAGGCGCGCGCCCGGCATCAGCCGGGCGCACCGACCTTATTTCTTCTTTTCGGCCTGTACCGCCGCGTTCGGATCGACCGAAGGCGCGCCGGGAGCGGGTGCGGCTGCGTTGACGAGATTGTCCGAACCCGGAGTTGCCTTGCCGCCCGGATTGGCGGGCGCCGAGGCCGGAGCCGCTCCGGCTGCGGGCGCTGCCGGAAGCGGCAGGTTCGAGCCCATCGAGTTGAGATAGACGATCACATTCGCCCGGTCCTGCGCGCTGCCCAGGCCGGCAAAGGTCATCTTGGTGCCGCTGGCAAAGGCGCGCGGGCTGGTCAGCCAGGCGTTCAGATTGTCGAAATCCCATTTGCCGCCCTTGGCCTTGAGCGCGTCCGAGAAAGCGAAGCCGCCCTTGCCGGTGGCGATCGCCTCGCCGACGGTCGCATAGAGATTGGGGCCGATCAGGTTGGGGCCGCCCTGAGCGATGGTGTGGCATGCGGTGCACTTCTTGAACACCTCGGCGCCCTTGGCCGGATCAGCGGTCGCGAGCAGCGAAGCGATCGGCACATCGGCCGCGCCGCCGGCATCGCCACCCTCGGAAACGCCCTCGATCGGGTAGCCCATCTTCTCGGGTTTCTCGGTGTGGAAAATCATTCCGCCCACGATCGAAAGCCCCAGTGCCGCGCCGCAAGCGCCAAGCACCCAACCCGCGATCGTGTTCGTACGATTATCCATTACCCAAGCGCCCCTGTCGGAAAGTCGGCTCCCTTTAGATTCGCTGGCGCGTGATCGCAAGCCGCCCTTGTGCGTATGGCGGTGCGCAGTTAAGCGCGCGCCTCCATGGAAAACTTCGCCGCCCCCGCGCGCCCGATCGTGGCGCGCATGATCGAACAAGCCGCAGCGCACCCCGAGCGCGCCGTCGCTTTCCAGGGCGCGCCCGGCGCCAACTCGCATATTGCTGCGCTCCAGGCGTTTCCGGACGGCCTGCCCTTGCCCTGTTTCGATTTCGCCGACGCGATCGATGCGGTGCGCGACGGCCGGGCGGACTGCGCGATCATCCCGATCGAGAATTCGCTGCATGGCCGCGTCGCCGACATTCATTTCCTGCTCCCCGAATCGGGGCTGGTGATCACCGGCGAGCATTTCCTGCCGATTCACTACGCGCTGATGGGTACCGGCCCGATCGAAGGCGTGCGCGAGGCGATGAGCCACCCCCAGGCGCTCGGCCAGTGCCGGCAATGGCTGCGCGAACGCGGGATCAAGCCGAGCACCTATCCCGATACCGCCGGTGCCGCCGCGCTCGTGGCCGAGATGGGCGATCCGGCGATCGCTGCGCTGGCGCCGCCGGGGGCCGCGCCGATCTACGGCCTGAACCTTCTCGCTGACGGCATCGCCGATGCCGATCACAACACCACCCGCTTCGTCGTGCTGGCGCGCGCTGGCCATGCCCCGATCGGTGACGGCGCGTTCATGACGACCCTGATCTTCGAGGTGAAGAATGTGCCCGCCGCGCTCTACAAGGCGATGGGCGGCTTCGCGACCAATGGCGTCAACATGACCAAGCTCGAAAGCTATCAGCGCGGCGGCAGCTTCGCCGCGACGGAATTCTACGCCGATGTCGAGGGCAAGCCCGGCGATCCGGGCCTCGATCGCGCGCTCGAGGAACTCGGCTTCCATTCGAAATGGATGCGCATCCTGGGCACGTACCGGCAAGCGCGGGTGCGGGGCTAAGCCTCAGGCGTTAGCCCACGCCGTCAGCAGCGTGTATGCGATCGCATAGGGCGGCGGGGGCAGGAACGGACCCGGTTCGCCCGCAAGCACCGCGCGCACCACATCCCGCGAGACCCAGATCGCATCCTCGAGCTCATTCGTGTCGAGCGTGATCGCATCCTCCTCGGCCATGCCGACACAGGCGATCATCAGCGAGGACGGGAAGGGCCAGGGCTGGCTGGCGATATAGCGAACGTCGGAAACCCGCACGCCTGCTTCTTCATGAATCTCACGCGCAACCGCTTCCTCGATCGATTCGCCCACCTCGAGGAACCCGGCCAGCGCTGAATAGCGCCCCGCCGGCCAGCCATGCTGGCGGCCGAGCAGCGCCCGCCCGTCATGCTCGGCGATCATGATCACCACCGGATCGACCCGGGGAAAATGCTCGGCATGGCAATTCGGGCACAGCCGCCCCCAGCCGGCGCGGAAGATATTGGTCACGGTGCCGCAATTGGCGCAGAAACGATGCCGCGTATGCCAGTCGAGCAGGCTGCGCGCAGCGGCATAGGTCGCTGCCTCGCCCGGCGCGAACCGGTCGAGCAGCCCGAACATCCGCATCGGCCGCCCTGCCGGCGGCAGCATCCCCGGCGTCAGCGCCGCGAAGCAGGGCTTGTCGCCGTCAAGGCCGAGCAGGAGCAGGTCGGATCCCTCGGGCACGTCGGCGAGCGTCGTCCAGACCATGCGCCCTTCGCCGTCCAGTTCGGGCTCGAAATTCTCGAGCTTGAGCAGGCGCGCGCGCCAGTCGCTCCGGGCGGCGGCGAACGCCTCCGGATCATGGCGAAGCCGGTCGGCACGGTCCAGCGTGCCGCCGGTGAAACCGGGCGCTGCAATCACCGTTTGCGCGCGATGTCGGTTGCGAGGGCCGCTGAAACCTCGTCGCGGAGCGGCCATTTGTCGCCTGGGAAATAATTGACCATGATCGTCCCGCGCGTACGCTTGCCCGGATCGACCCAGGCGGCCGTTCCCGCTGCGCCGCCCCAGCCATAGGTCCCCTTCGACGGCCCACCCGGCTTGTCCTCGAGCAGGACCGAGCCGCCGGCGCCGAAGCCCAGCTTGCCGATATTGCCCAGCTTGTTGAGCAGGCTCGTGTCCGCGCCCGCCGGCAACAGGTTCGACATCATCAGCGCAGCGGTCTCCGGCTTCATGATTCGGACCCCGTCGAGCGTGCCGCCGTCCTGCAGCGCATGGAGGAAGCGGTCATAATCGCGCGCCGACATCACCAGCCCGGCACCGCCATAGGGAAAGCTCGGCGGCGTCAGCCATGCCGAGGTCGCGGCCGGATCGATCGCCACGCGGCCATCGCCCATGAAGAGATAGTTGGTGGCGAACCGGCCCGATTCGTTCGCCGGCACCGTCCAGTAGCTCGATTGCATCTTGAGCGGATCGAAGATGCGCTTCTGGACGAAGCTGTCGAAGCTCATGCCGCTCGCCACCTCGATCACCCGGCCCATCACGTCGAGGCCGATCGAATAGCTCCATTTCGTGCCCGGATCGGCGATCAGCGGCAAGGTGGCGACCTTGTTCGCGAATGCCTCGAGCGTCGGCGGGCGAGTCGCGCGCATCTGGCCTTCGAGCTGGGTGCTGACCTGGGCCGGGTTGATACCGAGCTTGTTATATTCGGCGAGCAGCGGCCCGGTGGTGATGATGTTGTAGCCGAGCCCGGCGGTATGGGTCAGCAGGTTGCGGATCGTGATCTCCCGCGCCGCAGGCCGGCTTTCCAGCGTGTTGGGGTTGAGCTGGACCCGCATCGTCTTGAAGGCGGGGATGAAGTCGCTGACCGGCTCGTCGAGCTTAATCTTGCCGTCCTCGATCAGGATCATCGCCGCCACGGCAGTGATCGGCTTGGTCATCGAATAGACCCGCCACAGGCTGTCGGGCCCGGCCTCGGGCGCGCCAGCGCCGTCGGCGATATGGCCTGCGCTGACGAATATCGTCGGATAATCGCCATCGCCGAAGGCGCCGACGATGCCGGGCATCTTGTTGGCAGCGACATAGGAATCGAACAGCGTCTGGGTGGCGGGAAGCACCGCCCGGGCAGTCACCGCAGCCTGGGCCTGTTGCTGGGGCGCCGAATCGCTCGCATAGGCAGCGCCCGCAATCAGCGCGATCAGCGCGCCCGCCGTCATGAACCGCCTGATGATCATCCCGCTCTCCTGATCGCGCGTGCCGCCTTGGCGAAAACCGTCGGCAACCCCGCCGACTCGATATCGGCTATCGGCCACCATTCCCGATCGTCCGAATGCCTTTCTGCAGGCGCGACCGCAAGCGCGAGTTCGAGCCGGAAGTGCGTGAAGACATGGTCGATTGTCGCGTCGAGCATGCGCCAGTCGGCTGCGCGCGGCGGATCGGCCAGACCGGGCGGCGAATCGGCCCAGGGTCCGGTCGGCAGCGCGCGCATGCCGCCGAGCAAGCCCCTGGGCGGACGGCGGACGAGCAGGACCTCCCCGTCCCGTTCGGCCCAGAAGATCGTGCCGAAACGCTGGGGCTTGCCGGCCTTGACCGCCTTGCGCGGGAACAGCTCGGGGTCGCCCTCGATCCGCGCCCGGCATTCTGCCGAAAGCGGGCACACCAGGCAGAGCGGCGCGCGCGGCGTGCAGATCGCCGAGCCGAGATCCATCATTGCCTGGGCGAAATCGCCGGCGCGGGTGGCGGGCGTGATCGAATCGGTGGCGGCACGCACGGCCGGCATCGCCGCCGGCAGCGCCTCGGCGATGGCGAACAGCCGCGCGACGACCCGGGCGACATTGGCATCGACCACCACCGCACGCTCCCCGAAGGCGATCGCGGCAATTGCGGCGGCGGTGTAGGCGCCGATCCCCGGCAGGGCGCGCAGCCCCTCCTCAGTCGCCGGGAATTGCCCGCCATGCTCGTCGACAACGGCGCGGGCGCAGGCGATCAGGTTGCGGGCACGGGCATAATAGCCAAGCCCGGCCCAGGCAGCCATCAGGCTCGCATCGTCAGCGCCGGCCAGCGACTCGATATCGGGCCAGCGCGCGATGAAGTCCTCGAAGCGCGGGCGCACTGCCGCCACCGTCGTCTGCTGCAGCATGATCTCGGAAAGCCACACCCGATAAGGGTCGGCTGCGTTCGCGCCGGGCGGGCTCCGCCATGGCAGATCGCGCGCATTGCGGTCATACCAGGCAAGCAGCTTTGCAGCGACATCCGATGGGAGCTTGGCGGGCACGCCGTCGCTATGGCATGGGTTGCGGGATGAGCAAGCGTGGCGTCCCCGCTCCCGGAACCGAAGCCAGGGCCGAAAAGCCCCGCGGCGGCCGTGCGCGCGCGGTTTCGGAGCTGCTGCCCGATGTCGGCCGCGCTGCTTTCCGCAAGTTCGGCTTCGTCCAGAGCGCAGTGGTCAGCCGCTGGCCCGAGATTGTCGGCGCGCGCTATGCCGGCGTCTCGGCGCCCGAATCGATCAAATTCCCGCAAGGCCAGCGCACGGACGGCACGCTCAATCTCGTCGTGCGCGGCGCGCATGCGACGATGATGCAGCATATCGCGCCCGAGATCGTCGAGCGGGTGAATCGTTTCTTCGGCTATGGCGCGATTGCCCGGGTGATGATCCGCCAGGGCGATGTGCCGGCGCCCCGCGCCAAAGCCGCGCCGCCCTCGCTCAGGCCGATTCCGGTCGAGCTCGGCGCCAGCCTGCGCACGATCGCCGATCCGGAATTGAAGGCCGTGCTCGAAGCGCTCGCGGCGAGCGTCGCGGCGACACGCGGCCCACCGACAGTTCGATCCACGGAGGAATGATGCGCGCTTTCCTGATTGCCACGGCGCTGGTCGCCATGGCCGCTACCCCGCTTGGTGCGGCGACGACCAGGGCACACTCCGCCAAAGCCGGCGCAGGCAAGCCGGCAGCCCGGCCGAACTGGGCGCAGACAATCGTCCGCACGCCCGAGGGCGGCTATCGCATGGGCAATCCCAATGCGCGCATCACCCTGATCGAATATGGCTCGCGCACCTGCCCGCATTGTGCGCTGTTCGCTGCCGAGGGCGTTCCCGCGCTCACCAGCAAATATATCGCGAACGGCCAGCTCAGCTACGAGTTTCGCGACTTTCCGGTGCACGGCGTCATCGACATGGGCCCGATCCTGCTTGGCCAATGCGTCTCCACCCCTCAGTTCTTCCCGATGCTCAACCGGATGATGGCGGCGCAGAAGCAGTTGATGCAGCGCCCCGAGATCCCGGCGGCTGACCAGGAAAAGCTGCGCACGATGCAGCCCGCCCCGCTGATCGCCTGGCTCGCCAACTATTATGGCTATACCGCCTTCGTCGCCCAGCACGGCGTGCCCGCTGCCAGGGCCAAGGCATGCCTCGCCGATCCCAAGACACTGGCCGCGGTGGCGAAGCAGACCGATGCGGCCAACACCAAATACAGCGTCCAGGGCACGCCCACCTTCATCGTGAACGGCAAGGTTGCCGAGAACGCCTATACCTGGGCGACGCTCGAACCCGTCCTGCGCGCGGCCGGCGCGAAATGATTCGAAGATTCGACTGGAGAGAAGCTGCCATGAAATTCCGTATCCTCTGCGCCGTCCTGCCCGTCCTGCTCGTCGCTGCCTGCGGCAAGGGTGACGCCGGCGCCAACAGCAGCGCGCCCGCTGCGGCCCCCGTCGCCGGCGCCAAGGCGCCTGCCGGGCAGAGCTGGACCGATGTCGTCAGCAAGACGCCCGAGGGCGGCTATCGCATGGGCAACCCCAATGCGCCGGTGAAGCTGGTCGAATATGGCTCACGCAGCTGCCCGCATTGCGCTGCGTTCGATGCGGAGGGCTTCCCCGTGCTCAAGGCTGGGCCGATCGCCGCCGGCAAGATGAGCTATGAATTCCGCGATTTCCCAGTGCATGGCGCGGTCGATATGGGGCCGATCCTGCTCGGTCAGTGCGTCGAACCGGCGCAATTCTTCCCGATGCTCGATCAGATGATGGTGTCCCAGCCGCAGCTGATCGGCCGGGCCGACAAGGTTCCGGACGCCGATCAGGCCCGGCTGCAGAAAGCCTCGCCGGGCGAGGTCGCGGTCTATCTCGCCAATTTCTACGGCTATGTCGATTTCGTGAAGCAGCGCGGCGTGCCTGATGCCAGGGTCAAGGCCTGTCTGAGCGACGCCAAGGCGCTCGACGCGATCGCGAAACAGACCGAGACGGCCAACCGGCTCTATAATGTCTCGGGCACGCCGACCTTCATCGTCAACGGCACGGTTGCGACCAATGTCTATGATTGGGCCGCGCTGCAGCCGGTGCTGAAGGCGGCGGGCGCGCTGTAACGGCGGAAAGGGGGCAACCGCCAGGTGCAGATCAAACGGCTCAGGCTTTCGGGCTTCAAGAGCTTCGTCGATGCGGCGGACATGCGGATCGAGCCCGGGCTGACCGGGATCGTCGGCCCGAATGGCTGCGGCAAGTCGAACCTGCTCGAGGCGCTGCGCTGGACGATGGGCGAGAATTCGGCGAAGTCGCTGCGTGGCGCCGGCATGGACGATGTGATCTTCGCCGGCACCTCGACCCGCCCGGCGCGCGATTTCGCCGAGGTCTCGATCCTCGCCGAGATCACCGGCGAGGAGACCGAGGTCGTCCGCCGCATCGAGCGCGGTGCCGGCTCGGCCTATCGGATCGACGGGCGCGACGTGCGCGCCAAGGATGTCGCCTTGCTCTTCGCGGATGCGGCGACGGGCGCGCATTCGCCCGCCCTGGTCAGCCAGGGCCGGATCGGCGCGGTGATCGCCGCCAAGCCCGCCGAGCGCCGGGCCATGTTGGAGGAAGCAGCGGGCATCGCCGGACTCCATGTCCGGCGCAAGGATGCCGAGCAGAAACTGCGCGCGACCGAGGCCAATCTCACTCGGCTCGACGAGGTCATCGCAGACCAGGATGCGCGAGCCGCCGCGCTGAAGCGCCAGGCGCGTCAGGCCGAGCGCTATCGCCAGCTCTCCGATCAGATCCGGATCGCGGAAGCGCGGATGATCTTCGCGCGCTGGCGCGACGCTGCGTCGGCGGCGGATGCGGCCAAGGCCGAGGCGGCGACCGCCGAGACCCGCGTTACCGAGGCGGCCGAATTGCAACGTGCCGCGGCAGCCTATCAGGCCGAGGCGACCGAAACGCTGGCCGGCGTCCGCGCCGAGGCGCAGGCAGCGCGCGACCGGGCGAGCGAGGCAGGGCACCGGCTCGCGGCACTTCGCACCGAGCATGCCGGTGTCGAACGCCGCCTCGCCGAACTCGCCGACAGCCGGACCCGGCTGACCGAGGACCGCAGCCGCGAGGGCTCGCTCGCCAATGACGCAGCCGAGGCGATTGCTCGGCTGGCTGAGGAAGTGACTGCGCTCGAGGCGCAGATCGCCGAGGCCGGCGCGCGGTCACCCCAGCTCGAGGCCATCGTGGCGGCGGCCGAACGCGCCGCGCGCGATGCCGAGGTCGCGCTCGCCCAGGCGCTCGCGGCCCAGGCAAGCGAAGCCGCCGACGCCCGGGTTGCCGAGGCGGCGCTGGCGGCGGCGCGCACCCGGGCCGAGCGCAGCGAGCGTGATCTTGCGCGGGTCGCGGCCGAGGCGAAGGCGCTGGGCGATCCGGCACCGTTGCTCGCTGAACGGACCCGCGCGGCCGAGGCCCGCGCCCAGGCGCTGCGCCATGCCGAATCCGCCCGCACCGCGCTCGCCCGCGCCGATGCGAGCGAGCGCGAGGCGATCGGGTCGCGCGACCGCGCGCAATCGGCGCGGGCCGGCGCGCATGCCGAATTGAGCGCGCTCGACAGCGAGGCCGCCGCCCTGACCAGGGCCACGCGGCGCGAGGGCAAGGACCGGCTGCTCGATCAGCTGCGCGCCGATCCGGGCTATGAACGCGCGCTCGCGGCAGCGCTGGGCGACGATCTCGAGGCTGGGCTCGATGCGACGGCCGAGCGTTTCTGGGCAGGGGCCGCACCGGCGCCGGGTGATCCGTCAGCGCCGCCCGATACGGTGGCGCTGGCTACGCATGTCGGCGCGCCCGCGGCGCTGGCGCGGCGGCTCGCCCAGGTCTTCGTCGCTGAAAGCGATGGCGGGCAGACCCTGGCGGTCGGCCAGCGGCTGGTGACGATGGCCGGCCTGCTGCGCCGTTGGGACGGCTATGTCGCCAAATCGGGCGGCGCCGAGGCGGCGGCCCGGCTGGAACGGATGAATCGCTTGCGTGCGATCGAGAAGGCGCGCCCGGCGGCGGTGCGCGCGGTCGATGCGGCAGATGCCGAACTGTCCCGGATCGACGGTGCGATCGCTGAGGCACGCCGCGCCGCCACCGATTCGCGCCGGGTGCTCGAAGGCGCCGAGACCAATGCGCGCGACGCCGGCCGCGCCGAGGATCGCGCGGCGGTTGCGCTGGAACGCATCGAATCGCAGCGCGCCGATCTCGAAACCCGCCGCGGCCGGATCACCGCCGAGCATGAAGAGGCGCAGACCGAGGTGGCGCGGGCAACCGAGGTCAAGGCAGCGCTCCCCGACGGCAGCGCAACGCGCGAGCGGGTCGCGATCCTGTCGGCCGAGGCCGAGGCGAAGCGCACAACGGTCGCCACCGCCCGGGCCGAGCGCGCTGCGCTCGAACGCGCGATCGGCCAGGATCGCGAGCGCCTCGCCGCCGCGGCGGCCGAGAGCAAGGGCTGGAAGAATCGCGCTGGCGAGGCAGCGCGGCGGATCGCCGAGATGGACAGGCGCGATGCCGATCTGGCGCGCGAGGCCGAGGCGCTCGCCGAAAGGCCGGCGGTGCTGGCCGCCGAGATCGTTGCGCTTGAAGCGGCGCATGGCGTCGCCCGCGCGGAGGCGGAAACCATGATCGCGGCCGAGCGCGAGGCCGAGATCGCATTGCGCGCCACCGAGGAACGCGCGCGTGCCGCAAGCGAAGCACTGGCCGAGGCACGCGAGGTACGCGCTGGTGCCGCTGCCCGCGCGGAAAACCAGGAATCGCGACGGATCGAGATGAACCGCCTGTCGGGTGAACGCTTCCACTGCCCTTCGGTCCTGCTGCCCGAACGCGTCGGGTTCGACGAGAAGATCGTCGGGGCGCCGCAGGATGAATCGCTCACGCATGACAAATTGCTGGTCGATCGCGAACGGATCGGGCCGGTCAATCTCGTCGCTGAAACCGAGCTGGCCGAACTCGAGGCGGCAAGCATCGGCAATCTCGCCGAACGCGAGGAACTGGGGCTCGCGGTCAACCGGCTGCGCGGCTCGATCGGCACGCTAAACCGCGAGGGGCGGCAGCGCCTGCTTGCCGCGTTCGAGGCGGTCGACGGCCATTTCCGCCGCCTGTTCACCACCCTGTTCAACGGCGGCCAGGCCCATCTCGAACTGGTCGATTCGGACGATCCGCTCGAGGCCGGGCTCGAGATCATGGCGCAGCCGCCGGGCAAGAAGCTTCAGTCGCTCACCCTGCTCTCGGGCGGCGAACAGGCGCTGACCGCGGTCGCTTTGATCTTCGGCCTGTTCCTCACCAACCCCGCGCCGATCTGCGTGCTCGACGAAGTCGATGCGCCGCTCGACGACGCCAATATCGAACGTTTCTGCGACCTGCTCGACGCGATGACTCAGGAGACGGCGACCCGCTATCTGATCGTCACCCACAATGCAGTGACGATGAGCCGAATGCACCGCCTGTTCGGCGTGACGATGATCGAACAGGGCGTGAGCCGGCTTGTGTCGGTCGATCTGGGCGGGGCTGAAACGCTGCTGGCCGCCGAGTGAACTTCTTCTTTTCCCTCTCCCCTTGTGGGAGAGGGAAGGGGCCCGTCACGAAGTGACGGGAAGGGTGAGGGGGACTCTCTTGGGGTCAGCGCTGCCGAACCTCACTCCCCCTCATCCGGCCCCTCGGGCCACCTTCTCCCACAGGGGGAGAAGGAAGTCGGGAGCGACCTCGATGCGCAGCCTACTCCCAATCCTCGCCGCGTTCCTCCTGTCGGGCTGCTTTTGGGAGGGACCAGCCTTCTATCGGCCCGATCCAACGCAGGCCGGGCCATGGTCGCCCGGGCTCTACAAGGTGGAAGCAGCGGACAAGGCAGCGCCTCATCAGCTGCGGGTCCGGTCAGCCGGCGATGGCGCCCTGCTGGTCGCAACGCCCGAGGATGATGGCGGCGGCAAGCAGTCACATGTCGTGCTGGCACCATTGGCCGCGCCCGGCCGGCACCTGTGGATCGTACAGACTCAAATCGGCGACGCCGCAGACCCGGTCGCTTACGGCCTGCTCGAAAGCGACGGCGGCGCGCTCATTCTCGATCCGGCACTCGACTGCCAGGGTAATGAGGCCCTGGTCCGCGCGGCCGGCGGGAGGGTCGAGGGAGAGGGCGGCAGCCCGAGCTGCATCTTCGCTGATCGCGCTGCGCTGGAGCGTGCCTTGATCGCCTATGTCGGCGCCCATCCCGGCTTCGAGAAACCGGCGCGGCTGACGCGCATCGGCGATTGAGGGCAACGCCCGCGCATTACCGCTGGTCCCGCTTGACTTGCGCAACCCTCGCGCCTAGTGCGCCACCGCCCCAATGTCGGGGTGCAGGAAGGCTGACCATGTTCGCCACGGCACATCTAACGGGACTCAATCCCGCCGCGGTCCGAACCTCGCCGAAGCGCTAGTCGCGCCCCGGCCGGGTCTCTCGACTCGGCTTGCTTGATCCCGAAAATTCAAAAAAAGCGCGACAGCCGACGTCATAGCCACGTCCGCTCGACCGCTCATGGTGGATGAGAAAATGGGCACGACGGTAACGTCGCGGCGGCTGGCAACCATGCTCCGCGCGACACTCACGAAGGAAGGCCGCGCCGGACGGGCGCTGCTTGAATGGGCGGAAGAACATCGCTCGGTCTTCTGGCCGACGGAAACGTCTGCGACTCCGGTCGAAGGCGAGGTCGCCAAGCTCGATTGGGTGGCGCTGGGAATCCGCGTCGCCGACATGGCCGAGGATGCGCCGCCGGCCGAGCTGGCGGCGGCGATCGACAATGTCGCGTGCGCGCTCGGTTTTGGTGACGATGATCGGGCGGTGCTGGAGGCCGGGCTCGCCTTTGCCTTCCACCCGACCATCGCGCGGCTGCGCTGGGCGCTCGAGACGGCGCAGCAGGATATGGTGACGATCGTCGGCATGCTCGCGGGTGGCGATGCGCTCCACGCGGCGACGATGGTGCGCACCTGCATGCCTGTCGAACTCGGCCTGTTCGAGATCGGCATGATGAGCGGCGGCGGCGTGTCGCTCGAGGTCAGCTGGTGGTTCGAGCTGCTGCTCGTGCGCGGCGGCCATGATCCCGAGCGGCTGATCGAGGCGCTCGCCGGCAAGCGCCAGCGCGCGATGCTGGCGCTCGCGGATTTCCCCGCGATGCAGGGCGATGTCGATTTCGCCGCCCGGCTGCTGTCGGGCGCAGTCGAAGCGCACGCGCCGGGCATCAACATCCTGCTCCACGGCCCGCCCGGGGTCGGCAAGACTGAGCTGGCGCGGGCGCTTGCGGACCATGTCGGGGCAAGCCTGTTCGCGGTCGGGGAGACCGACGCCGCCGGCACTGAACCGCGCCGCGACGAACGGCTCGGTGCGCTGCTCCGCGCCCAGCGCGCGCTTGAACGCGAGCCCCGCACGCTGCTGCTGTTCGACGAGCTCGAGGATCTGATCGGCGATGCCAACCAGGTCACCGGGACCAAGCGCTTTGCCAATCGGGCGGGCTCGAAGATCTTCGTCAACCGCCTGCTCGAGACCAACAAGGTGCCGATCATCTGGACGAGCAACGCCATCGACAATGTCGATTCGGCCTATCTCCGGCGGATGAGCTTCGTCCTGAAGCTCGATCATCCCCGCGGCCCCGAGCGGGATCGCGTGCTTGCCCGCATGGCCTCGATCGAGGGTTGCGCGGTCGGCGAGGCGCTTGCCGGCCTCGCCCGACAGGCGCCTGAAACGCCCAGCGTCGCGCGGGCGGCGATGCGCGCTGCCCGGATCGCGGGCGCAGCGGCGGGCGATGACGAACGCGTCGCGCGGGCGCTGGTCGGCGGCCTGCGCGGCGAGCCGGTCCGTCCGGCCGAGTCGACCGGACGGATCGACCTGTCGTTGTTCGAAAGCGATCCGCCCGTCGCCGGTCTGGTCGAGCGGCTTACCCGGCCCGGTGCCCCGCCCGCTTTCTCGGTGCTGCTGGCCGGCCCCGCCGGGCACCGGCAAGACCTACCTCGCCGCCGAGGTCGCCGAGCGGCTCGGGCGGCCGCTCGTCACGCGGCGCGCCTCCGATCTGTTGTCGAAATGGGTCGGCGAAACCGAGGCGAACATCGCCGCCGCGTTCCGCGAGGCGGCGGCGGAGGGCAGCGTGCTGTTCTTCGATGAGGCCGATTCGCTGCTGTTCGACCGCCAGACCGCGCGGACAAGCTGGGAGGTCACCCAGGTCAACGAGCTGCTGACCTGGCTCGATCGCCACCCGCTCCCGGTGTTCGCCGCGACCAACGATCAGCAACGGCTCGATCCGGCTGCGCTGCGGCGCTTTACCTTCAAGCTTGCGTTTCTGCCGCTGTCGGCGGCCTCTGCCGCACGCGCCTTCGAGCGCTTCTTCGGCTGCGCCGCACCGGCGGGCCTGGACCGGCTGAATGCGTTGACCCCGGGAGACTTCGCGGTGGTAGCCCGGCAGGTGAAGGTCATCGGCCCGCTCCCGGCCGAGGCGCTGCTCGCCCGACTCGAGGCCGAACTTGCGGTCAAGCCCGGCGGCATGGCGACAATCGGCTTTTGAAAACAGGCGTTTACGGCTGGGCCATATGAACATATAGGGAACATATGGCCCAGCTCGATGTCAGGCAAAAACTCGAAATCCTGGCCGATGCAGCGAAATATGACGCCTCCTGCGCCTCGTCGGGCACGATCAAGCGCAGCTCGAGGGACGGCAAGGGGCTGGGCTCGACCGATGGTGGCATGGGCATCTGTCATGCCTATGCACCCGATGGCCGCTGCATCTCGCTGCTCAAGATCCTGCTGACCAACAGCTGCATCTTCGACTGCCATTATTGCATCAACCGCAAGAGCTCGAACGTGCGGCGCGCGCGCTTCTCGGCGCAGGAGGTGGTGCAGCTCACCCTCGCTTTCTATCGCCGCAACTATATCGAGGGGCTGTTCCTCTCCTCGGGCATCATCCGCTCCTCCGATTATACGATGGAGCAGATCGTCGAGGTCGCGCGGTCCCTGCGCGAGGACCATCAGTTCCGCGGCTATATCCATCTCAAGACGATCCCCGATGCCGATCCGGAGCTGATCCATCAGGCCGGCCTCCATGCTGACCGCCTCTCGATCAACGTCGAATTGCCCACTACGAACGGCCTGAAGCGCCTCGCGCCGGAAAAGTCGGAAAGCCGGATCGAGGGCGCGATGAACGGCATGAAGGCCGCGATCATCGACACCGGAGATGCGAGGAAGCGCTACAAATCGGCGCCGCGCTTCGCCCCTGCCGGCCAGTCGACCCAGATGATCGTCGGCGCCGATGCAGCGACGGACGGCGATATCGTGCGCAAGGCCGCGTCGCTCTACGGCCGGTTCGGCCTGCGCCGGGTCTATTATTCAGCCTTCAGCCCGATCCCCTATGCGAGCGCGGTGCTTCCGTTGCAGCGCCCGCCGCTGATGCGCGAGCACCGGCTCTACCAGTCGGACTGGCTGATGCGCTTCTATGATTATCAACCCGCGGAGATCGTCGCGGCGGCCGACGAGACGACCGGCATGCTGCCGCTCGACATGGATCCCAAGCTCGCCTGGGCGCTCAAATTCCGCGACCGCTTCCCGGTCGACGTCAACCGCGCCCCGCGCGAAATGCTGCTGCGCGTGCCCGGCCTCGGCGTGAAGGCGGTCGGTGCGATCCTGACGGCGCGACGCTGGCGGCGGCTTCACCTCGCCGATGTCGGGCGGCTCACATCGTCGATCGCCAAGGTCCGCCCGTTTCTGATCGCCGAGGACTGGCGCCCGGTCGCGCTGAGCGACCGCGCCGATCTCCGCCCGCTCGTAGCGCCGAAGCGCGAGCAGCTCGAATTGTTCGGCTGACGATGCGCATCGTGACGCTCTCCAGCCCCGACGATTTCGACGGCTGGCGCGATGCGGCGCGGCGCCTTGCGGCTGAGGGGGTGCCGCACGAGGCGATCGTCTGGCAGGTCGGCGCGAGCGCGGGCGACCTGTTCGCGGGTACTGCGGAACACTCGCTTCCAGCGAGCCCGGGCGGCATCGCCGTGCCCCGAACATTCCTCGATCTGGCACGCAAGGCCGTGCTGCATCGGGAATCCGCGCGCTTCGCCCTGCTCTACACCCTGCTGACCAGGCTCCGCCTCGAGCCGAAGCTGATGGAAGACGCTGCCGATCCGCTGGTGCGGCGGCTCGAGAAGCTCGCCAAGGAGGTCGGGCGCGACATCCACAAGATGCGCGCCTTTCTGCGCTTTCGCGAAGTCGCCGAGCCCGATGGCGCCCGCTTCATCGCCTGGTTCGAGCCCGACCATCATATCGTCCGCGCCAATGCCGCCTTCTTCGTCGATCGCTTCGCGAGCATGCGCTGGTCGATCCTGACCCCCGAGCTGTCGCTTCACTGGGACGGCGCGACGCTCAGCGAGGGCCCCGGCGCCGACAAGGGCGACGCGCCCGATGGCGACCCGGTGGAGGCGGTGTGGAAGACCTATTACGCATCGATCTTCAACCCGGCGCGGATGAAGATCGGCGCGATGCTCAAGGAGATGCCGCGCAGATATTGGAAAAACATGCCGGAAACCGCGTTGGTGCCCGGGTTGATCGCAAGCGCGCAGGCGCGGGAGAGCGGCATGATCGAAAAGGCGAGGACAAGCATCGGCGGCAATATCGAGGGCGCCTGGGCGGCCCTGCGCGACGAGGCGGCCGGCTGCACGCGCTGCTCGCTCTACCGATGCGCGACACAGACTGTGTTCGGCGAGGGCCCGGTCGCTGCCCGGCTGATGGTGGTGGGCGAGCAGCCCGGCGACCAGGAGGATCTGGCGGGGCGGCCGTTCGTCGGGCCCGCCGGCCAGATGTTCGACCGAGCCATCGCCGCCGCCGGCATCGATCGCGCTGGCGTCTATGTCACCAACGCAGTCAAGCATTTCAAGTTCGAGCAACGCGGCAAGCGCCGCATCCACCAGAAGCCCGATGCGGGCGAGATCAGCGCCTGCCGCTGGTGGATCGAGCAGGAAAGGCTGCTGGTGAAACCGGACGTCACCCTGGCCCTGGGCGCAACCGCCGCGCGCTCCCTGTTCGGCAAGGTCATGACGATCAGCAGGGAACGCGGCCGACCCCATATCCTGCCCGACGGCAGCGAGGCCTGGATCACCGTCCACCCAAGCTACCTGCTGCGCCTGCCAGACAGAGCCGCAGCCGACGAGGAATTCGAGCGCTTCGTGGAGGATCTGAAAAAAGTCAGGGAAAGGCTGGTGTGATCGGGCCGGTCGAGGTTTCGCCCAGGCCGAGGCGAAAATCGTGCGATACGAGCATCGGAGCGCAGCGTGCTTACGGCACGTGAGCACCGAAGCGCAGCAGCGCGCGATTTGCAGCCCGGCCTGGGCGGAACCTCGACCGGCCCGAAAGGTGGGGGGCTTCTGTTGCCCGGTGCCCCCCGTACCGCTGGAATCCGCTTCTGTTGCCCGGTGCGGCCCGGACCGCGCTTTCGTCCTTAGTAAACTAGACCGTTAGGTCCGGTTTACGCGGCAATCGCGAGTGCTTCGTTGTCGTTAGCACTTGTGGTTTTGAGCCTTTTACAGGTTACTCAGCCCGGGCAAAAACAGCGCTTTTCAATACACGTCGATCCTGGTTCGGCCCCGTCATGACCGGTCCCGAAAGGCCGGTTGTGGTGGAGCCGCCGGGTACTGCCCCCGGGTCCGCTGCATCTATTATACGCCGCACTTTATCACCATAGCCTTGGGCGAACCCTCGGCACCGCCGATATAGGCATTGGCGAACTTAATGAAAAGGCCGCCTTTCACTCGCCACAATATGGGCCCATATCGGCTATGTTATGTTGACCCAGCGTTCCCGCTACGCGCTCCGCGCAATGATGTTCCTGGCAGAAGCACCCGAGGGGAGCCCGCCGATCCCGATGAACCGGATCGCGGCCGAGGCGAATGTGCCGCGCAAGTTCCTCGAGCTGATCCTCGCAGATCTGCGCGAAGCCGGCTTCCTGCACAGCCATCGCGGCAAGATGGGCGGCTATTGCCTGTCGCGGCCGACCCATCTGATCTCGCTCGGCGAGATCATCCGGGTGATCGAGGGGCCGCTCGCGCTCGTGCCCTGCGTCAGCCGCACTGCCTATCGCCCGTGCCGCGACTGCAAGGACGAAGCGACCTGCGCGATCCGCCACGCGATGATGCGGGTCCGCGACGAGACGGCGCGAATCCTCGACGGCACCAGCCTGGCCGACGCCAACGCACGGGATCTCGCAGCGGCCTGATCAGGCTGGCCGCTTCTTCAACTCGTCCCGGATCTCGCGGAGCAGCGCCACATCGGCCGGCTCGGCGGCTGGCTCGGCCGGCGCCGCTTCGGGCTTGGCCGTCAGCTTGTTCGCGGCGCGCACGATCAGGAAGATGATGAAGGCGAGGATCAGGAAATTGACAGCCTGAGTGATGAAGGCGCCATAGCCGAACACCGAGACGCCCGCCTTTTTCAGCGCGGCATAATCCGTCGATCCGGCCAGCGCCGGAGGCACCTTGCCGAGCACCACGAAATAGCTCGTGAAATCGAGGCCGCCGAAGATCTTGCCGATCAGCGGCATCAGCAGATCGTCGGTCAGCGAGGTGACGATCTTGCCGAACGCCGCGCCGATGATCACCGCCACCGCCAGATCGAGCACGTTGCCGCGGGCGATAAATGCCTTGAACTCCTTGAACACCACGCCTCTCCTTCCGATTTCGCTTCCGCCGGGCCACGCTAGTCGCGTATCAGGGCGGCGCAAGGGTTGGAGGGATATTCATGACCTATCGTGTTTTCTTTGCGCTGACGTCAGCCGTCGCGCTCTCCGCCTGCGGCTTGAACAGCGTTCCCACCGCCGAGGAGAATGCCAAGGCGAAATGGGCCGATGTCGAAAACTATTATCAGCGCCGCGCTGACCTGATCCCCAATCTCGTCGCCACGGTGAAGGCGGCGGGGGCACAGGAGAAGAGCATCCTGGTCGAGGTGACTCAGGCGCGCGCCTCCGCGTCGCAGGTGAAGGTTTCGGGTGCCGACCTGACCGATCCGGCCAAGGTGGCTGCCTATGAGCAGGCCCAGGCTGGCCTGACCCTGTCGCTCCAGCGCCTGCAGGAGGCCTATCCCGAGCTCAAGAGCCAGGAAAATTACAAGGTGCTGATGGATCAGCTCGAAGGCACCGAGAACCGCATTTCGACTGCGCGGCACGATTACAACGCGGCGGTGCAGAGCTACAATACGACGATCCGCACCTTCCCCGATGCGATCGGCGCCAAGGTGTTCTACGGCGCGAAGCCGCTGGTGCCGTTCAAGGCGACGACGCCGGGGGCTGAGACCGCCCCGGTGGTGAATTTCGGCAACAGCAATTGACGGTCAGGGTCTGATGGCCCGCTTCATGCGTATCGTCGCCATGCTGCTCGCGGCGGCCGTCGCGGTGCTCCTCGGCACCGCGCCCGCCGCGGCTCAGACCTATCCCCCATTTACCGGACTGGTGGTCGATGCGGCGCATGTCCTGCCGCCGGCAACGGTGGCTGATCTGAACGCCAAATTGCATGCGCTGCAGCACGACACCAACCGCCAGCTGGTCGTGGCCACCATCCCGGATCTGCAGGGCTATCCGCTCGAGGAATATGGCGTCGGCCTGCTGCGTGCCTGGGGTATCGGCCTCAAGGACGTCAACAATGGCGCGATCCTGTTCATCGCGCCGAACGAACCCAAGGGGCATCGCGGTCCGCGGCTCGAGGTCGGCTATGGGCTGGAGCCGGTGCTCACTGACGCCTTCGCCGGCATCACCATCCGCGAGAAGATGATGCCGAAGCTCACTGCGTCGGGTGATATCCCCGGCGCCATGGAAGCCGGGACTGACGCGATCATCGCGCAGCTCCGGGCATCGCCGGACGAAGCGAAGGCCCGGACCGACGCGGCGGTCGTCGCCTTCAACAAATCGCATCAGCAGCGCAGCAGCAGCGGGAATGGCGGTGTGCCCTTCACGCTGATCTTCTGGCTGATCATCTTCGTCTTCATCATCCTCTCGCGCTTCCGGCGCGGCCGCAGCGGCCAGCGCTATCGCGGCGGGATCGCGCCGATCATGCTCTGGGGTTCCGGCCTCGGTGGCGGCTCGGGCGGCGGCTGGAGCAGTGGCTGGGGCGGCGGTGGCGATTCCTCGGGCGGCGGCTGGGGCGGCGGCGGTTTCTCCGGCGGCGGCGGGGGTTCCGGCGGTGGCGGCGGCGCTTCGGGGAGCTGGTGATGGCACGGATAACCCATCTCACCGCCGAGGATCACGCGCTGGTCGCCGAGGCAGTCCGCCATGCCGAGGAGGGCACTGACGGCGAGATCGTGACGATCGTGAGCGAGCGCTCCGATCAATATCATGATGCCGCGCTCCATTATGCCTTTGCCGCGTCGCTCGCGGTGATCGCGCTCGCCGCGATCAGCCCCGGTGCGTTCGAGACGAAGTTCGGCTGGTTCTCCAATGGCTGGGAGGAATCCGACCCGAGCCTGTTGCTGTTCGCGGTGCTGATCGTCGAGACGATCGTGTTCCTCGTCGTCCGCTACGCGCTCGCCTGGATGCCGCTGCGCATGGCCCTGACGCCGCGCGGCACCCGGGCGCGTCGGGTGCGGCGCCGGGCGATCCAGTATTTCAAGGTCGGGGCGGAACGGCGCACCGCGGCGCGGGTCGGCATCCTGCTCTACCTCTCGCTCGACGAGCGCATGGCCGAGATCGTCGCTGACGAAGCGATCCACAAGGCAGTGCCGGCCGAGCGCTGGGGCGACGCGATGGCGGCCCTGGTCGATGAGGTGCGCGAAGGCCGGCCTGCCCAGGGCATGGCCGCGGCGGTGGCGCGGATCGGCGCGATCCTGTCCGAGACTTTCCCCAAGAGCGAAGCCGACCGCAACGAACTGCCGGATCGGCTGATCGAACTGTGAGCGAGCCGGTCGAGACGCCCTGGGAAGGCCGCTTCATCGCGGTCAAGAAGCAGGGGAAATGGGAATATGTGTCGCGCACGCGCGGCATCCAGGCCGCGGTGATCCTCGCGATCGATGCGGGCGACGTCATCTTGGTCGAGCAATATCGCGTGCCGCTCGGGCAACGCTGCCTCGAACTCCCGGCGGGGCTGGTCGGCGACGAGGAAGAGGGCGAGTCGGCGGAGACCTCAGCCGCGCGCGAGCTCGAGGAAGAGACGGGCTATCGGCCCGATCATGTCGAGCCGCTCGGCTATTTCTATTCCTCGCCCGGCATGGTGTCCGAGGGCTTCACCCTGGTGCGCGCGACCGGCCTGACCAGGGTGAGTGACGGCGGCGGGACCCTTGGGGAAGATATCACCGTCCACCGCGTGCCGCTGGCCGGGCTTGTCGATTTCATTGCGGCGAAACGGTCCGAGGGCGTTGCGATCGATGTTCGGATGCTGCTGCTGCTCGGGCCTTCGATCCTGGGCTGATCAGCGGAAATTATCCGCATAGCTCTGCAGCTTGAGCTTGCGCTCGGGCGCCGCGATCACGGTGAAGGCGAGGCCCTCGCGCTCGGCATAGGCGATCGCCGCTTCCAGGGTCGGGAAGCCGAGCCTGATCTGGTCGCGCGTATCGCCCGAGCCTGCCCAGCCGGTCAGCGGATCGGGGCGCTTCTGCTCGGCGGGCGCGAATTCGAGCTGCCAGAGATCGGTGCGCGCGCGGCCCGATTGCATCGCGTTCTTGGGGCGCTGGAAGATGCGTGCGGTGGCCATCGTCTAATCCTCGAAACTTTCGCTGCCCTTATCGTGGTTGCCGCGCCCTTGCATCCGCATTTTTCGTGCGCGTGGTCGGGACGGCGGCGGCCGGGTCGTCGGGCCAGGGATGGCGGGGGTAGCGCCCGCGCATCTCCTTCGCCACCGCGGCCCAGCTTCCCGCCCAGAATCCGGGCAGGTCGCGCGTCGTCTGGATCGGGCGGCCAGCAGGCGAGGTGAGGCTGAGCACCAGCGGCACGCGTCCGCCAGCGATCATCGGATGCGCGGCAAGCCCGAACAGGGCCTGGGGGCGGAGGTCGACGCGAGGTCCCCCTTCGGCGGCATAGTCGATCGGGTGGCTGCTGCCGGCGGGCGCCTGGAAATGGGTCGGCGCCTGGGCATCGAGGATACGCAGCGTGTCCCAGCCGATCACCCCGCGCAGCGCCTCGGCGAGTGCGCCCGGGTCGAGCGCATCGAGGCGGCGCTTGCCGGCAAGCAGCGGCGCCAGCCACGCGTCGGCACGGGCGAGCAGGGCGGGTTCGTCGATCTCCTCGACCGGGAAGCCGGCACCGCGCACAAAGGCAATGCGATCGAGCAGCGCGCGGGCAGCCTCGCTCCAGGGCAGTAGCGACAGGCCTTGTGTGTGGACGCCCTCGAGCAGGGCAGCGGAGATGGCATCCGGATCGGCATGCGCATCGGGTCCGCTCGACAGCCGGATCGCGCCGAGCCGGCGTTCGCGCAGCGCCTGGATGCCGCCAGTCGCGGAATCGAAGCTGACGGTGCGGCGGGTTTCGATGCGGTCGCCGAACAGCGCTTCGACGGTGGCAGGGTCAATCGGCGCAGCGGAGAGGATGCGCGCGCCGGCCGCCATGCCCTGGGTTTCGGCGACGGCGAGCCATTCGTTGCGAGCGAGGGGGGAAGTTGGGTCGAGCTTGAAGCCACGCCCGCCGGCGGAGGCCCATGTCTCGCCGCTCGAATCGCGCCGCTTGGCGATCCGGTCCGGAAAAGCCAGGGCGATGCAAAGGCCAACTTCTGCTCCCCCTCCCGCTTGCGGGAGGGGGCTGGGGGGTGGGCTCGCGTTAGCCGTTGGCGGTGCGTTCGCGGTGGTCGGGCGTCCACCCCCCGACCCCCTTCCGCTTCCGGGAGCAAGGCTTGCCCACCGTTTCGCCAGCTTCCGCCCACCTTCAGCCCTCGTCCCACGCTCCGTTTGCCAGCGCCTCAGCCGCGTCTCCAGATCGACATCATTCCCGCCCAGCCCGCGCTCGCCGAGCAACACCGCGACTTCAGCCGCCGTCTCCGCCAGCCCGATCTCCCCCGCGCGCACCAGCATATGCCCGAGCCGCGGCGGCAGCGGCAGCCGGGCGATCGCCTTGCCATGCTCGGTCGGCCGGCCATCCGCATCGATCGCCTCGAGCACCGTCAGCCGGGCCCGGGCCTCGTCGATCGCCGCAGCCGGCGGTGGATCGAGCCAGGCCAGCATGCGCGGATCGCTGACGCCCCATAAGGCGCAGTCGAGCGTCAGCGCCGAAAGATCGGCTTCCAGAATCTCCGGCGGATCGAAACGCGGCAGCCCCGCCGTCGCTGCCTCTTCCCACAACCGATAGGCAGTCCCCGGCATCTGCCGCGCGGCACGCCCCGCGCGCTGGGTGACGGCGGCCTGGCTCGCCCGCTCGGTGACGAGTCGCGTCATCCCCGCCGCGCGGTCATAGCGCGGGCGGCGGGCCAGCCCGGAATCGACCACCACGCTGATCCCGTCGAGCGTCAGGCTGGTCTCGGCGATCGACGTCGCGAGCACGATCTTGCGCTGCCCCTGTGGATCGGGCGCGATCGCGGCGCGCTGGGCGGCGGGCTCCAGGCTGCCATGCAGCTTGTGGAAGACAAGGCCTGCGCCCAGCCCTTCGATTCGTTCGGCCGTGCGCTCGATCTCGGCGACCCCGGGCAGAAAGGCGAGGATGCCGCCGTCTTCCTCGCGCAAGGCGAGCCGGATCGCCCCGGCGACTGAATCCTCGATCCGCGCTTCGGCAGCGCGGCCGATATGGCGGAGGGTAAGAGGATGACTGCGGCCCTCGCTTTCGATCACCGGCGCATCCCCCATCAGGCTCGAGAAGCGCGCCCCGTCGAGCGTCGCCGACATCGCGACCAGCCGCAGATCGGGCCGCAGCGCCCCCTGCGCGTCGAGCGCGAGCGCAAGGCCGAAATCGCTGTCGAGGCTGCGCTCATGCACCTCGTCGAACAGCACCGCCGAGACTCCGGCCAGCTCCGGATCGGCCTGGATGCGGTTGACGAAAATCCCTTCGGTCACGACCGTCACCCGGGTCTCCACCGAGTGTTTCGAGTCCATCCTGGTGGCGTAGCCGAAACTCTTGCCGACCGCTTCGCCCGCCTGGCTCGCCATCCGTTCAGCCGCCGCGCGTGCAGCAAGGCGGCGCGGCGACAGCAGCAGAATCTCGCCCTCGCACCAGGGCTCGGCAAGCAACGCCGGCGCAACCGCTGTCGTCTTGCCGGCGCCGGGCGACGCGACGAGCACGGCATTCGAACCCGCTCGCAAGGCTGCGAGCAGGTCGGGCAGAACCGCATGGATAGGGAGCTCGGTCAGCGGAATTCCTGTGTCACGACGATTGCGCCGACGATCGCCGCATTGAAGGCGGGCAGCTCCTCGGCGGGAATCCAATATTCCAGGTGGGCGCGGCCACCGGCCTCCTGCACCGCATGGTGATCGAGATAGTCCTTCCGGACCTCGAAACGGGTGACATAGCCCGATCCGCTGGCCTTCACATTCCAGTCGCGCGCGATCTTGATGGCATAGCTTTCCGTCGTCACCGGGTAGAAGATCGGCTGCTCGGGCAGGCGCGGCGGGAAGGTGCTGAAACCCGCCTCTTTGATAAGAGCGAGCTCACGCGGCCCGACGGGGCGCCACAAGGTGATGGTCTCGATCGGGCCGGTCATGGCGGCAATCTAAGCCGCCGGATGCCCGCGCACCACCTCCGACTCGCCAATTTCATCCATGTCCTAGCATCTCCTGCGAGACCAATGGTACGCAGTGGCGTCAAACGGAGGAATCGCGTGGCCGGTCACAGCCATCATCACGGCCCGCACACCCACAGCGCGCACGATCACGCGTCGGATCATGGTCATCACGGCCACGGGCATAGCCACGGTCATGGTCACGCACACGCGCCCACCGGCCCCGGTTTCGAACGCGCCTTCGCGATCGGGATCGCGCTCAACCTCACTTTCGTGATCGTCGAGGCCGGGTTCGGCTTCGTCGCCCAGTCCGTCGCGCTGCTGGCCGATGCCGGGCATAATCTGTCGGACGTCCTCGGGCTCGCGGTCGCCTGGGGCGCGGTTGCGCTCACCAAGCGCGCGCCGACCAAGCGCTTCACTTATGGTCTCAAGGGCACGACCATCCTCGCCGCGCTCACCAACGCCCTGCTGCTGCTGGTCGCGCTCGGCGCGATCATCCTCGAGGCAGCACAAAGGCTGGCGGCACCGGCGGCGGTGCAGGGCGAAACGGTGTCGATCGTCGCCGCGATCGGCATCGTCGTGAACCTCGCGACCGCCATGCTGTTCGCGCGCGGGCGCAAGGGCGACATCAATGTGCGCGGGGCGTTTCTCCACATGGCGAGCGATGCGGCCGTGTCGGCGGGTGTGGTGATCGCCGGCATCGTGATCCTCTGGACCGGCAATCTCTGGATCGATCCGGTCGTCAGCATCGTGATCGCAATGCTGATCTTCGGCCAGACCTGGGGCCTGCTGCGCGAATCCGTCGAGATGTCGCTCGGCGCGGTGCCGCGCGGGATCGATTACGACAAGGTCTGGATCGAACTGCGGCTGTTGCCCGGCGTGTCGCGCGTCCACCATGTCCATATCTGGCCGATGAGCACGACCGAGACGGTGCTGACCGCGCATCTGGTGATGCCGCGCGGCCATCCCGGCGACGAGTTCCTCGAACAGGCTCGCGACATGCTCAAGCACAAGTTCGGCATCGGCCATGCGACCCTGCAGGTCGAGATCATCGGTGAGAATTGCGACGAGGGCCGGGTCCCTCAATAAGCGCGCGCGACCGCGAATTCGACTGCCTCGACCATTGCATCCTTGGCCTTGCCGGGGCCGAAGCTGCCCAGCGCATCGATCGCGCGCTGCCCGTAATGGCGCGCGCGCGCGAGCGTATCGTCGACCGCACGCGTCGAGCGGACCAAAGCGACCGCATGCTCGAAATCCTCGTCGCGCGAACGATGGCCTTCCATCGCCGCCTTCCAGAAGACGCGGTCCTCAGCCGTGCCGCGCGCATGCGCGAGGATGACGGGCAAGGTCGCCTTGCCCTCGCGGAAATCGTCGCCGGCATCCTTGCCCATCGTGCCCGCGTCCGAGATATAGTCGATCGCGTCGTCGACGAGCTGGAAAGCGATGCCGAGGTTGCGGCCATAGGCATCGAGCGCCGCCTCTTCCGCCTCGGGCCGCTCGGCCACCACAGCCGCGATGCGGCAGGCGGCGGCGAACAAGGCGGCGGTCTTGGCGCCGATGATATCGAGATAGCGTTCCTCGCCGATATCGATCCGCCGCGCCGCGGTGAGCTGGTTGACCTCGCCCTCGGCGATGATCGCGCTCGCGCCCGACAGGATCTTGAGCACCTTGAGCGAGCCGTCCTCGACCATCAGCTCGAACGACCGGCTGAACAGGAAATCGCCGACCAGCACGCTCGCCGGATTGCCCCAGATCAGATTGGCAGTGCGCTTGCCGCGCCGCAGGTCGGATCCGTCGACGACATCGTCATGCAGCAGCGTGGCGGTATGGATGAACTCCACCGCGGCGGCGAGCCGATGGTGGCGCGCCCCGGTATAGCCGAGCAGCCGCGCGCTCGCGAGCGTCAGCATCGGCCGCATCCGCTTGCCGCCCCCGGCGATCAGATGGCCGGCCAGCTCCGGGATCAGCGGGATCTCGGATTGCATACGGTCCAGGATCACCGCGTTGACGAGGTTGAGGTCGCCGGCGACCAGCTGGACCATCGAGTCGAGCGAAGGCTGGGGCCGGTCGTCGAGGCGGTGGATGGTTGCGCTCATGTCACGCGCGATGTGGCCGCAGAGCCGGACAAAGGCAAGCCTTCGGGGTTGCGCGGGTCGTTTCGGGCACGCAAAAGGTGCTGAATAATGGATGAGGGACGAACGATGGGGATTGGGCAGTGACCGACGAAACGCTCAGCGGCTACCGCCAGAGCATCGACAATATCGACGCGGCGCTCGTCTTCCTGCTCGCCGAACGCTTCAAGGTCACCCAGGCGGTCGGCCGCTACAAGGCGACGAGCGGCCTGCCACCGGCCGATCCGGGCCGCGAGGAAGCCCAGATCGCCCGGCTGCGCGGGCTGGCCAGGGATGCCAATCTCGATCCCGAATTCAGCGAGAAATTCCTGCGCTTCATCATCGATGAAGTGATCCGCCACCATGAGCGGCTTCAGGGCGGGGAATAGGCGCCCGATATCCGGGGAGCGCGGCCGCGCCGCGCTCCCCGGCACGCATCAATAGTCCATCGCCGGGGCGGATGCCGGCTTTTCGTCCTTGGGCAGCTCGGCGACCAGCGCTTCGGTGGTGATCAGAAGCGACGCCACCGAGGCAGCATCCTGAAGCGCCGTGCGCACGACCTTGGCCGGGTCGATCACGCCCGCCTGGACAAGGTCCTGATATTCGCCGGTCGCTGCGTTGAAGCCCCAGTTATACTCCTCGCTCTCGAGCAGCTTGCCGACGATCCAGGCACCGTCCTCGCCGGCATTGTCGACGATCTGCCGCGCCGGCGCGCGCAGCGCGCGGCGGACGATGTCGATGCCGGACTGCTGGTCGTCATTCGCCGCCTTGAGGTCCTCGAGCGCCTTCAGCGCGCGCAGCAGCGGGATGCCGCCGCCGGGCAGGATCCCCTCCTCGACCGCGGCGCGGGTGGCGTGGAGCGCGTCGTCGACCCGGTCCTTCTTCTCCTTGACCTCGACCTCGGTCGCGCCGCCGACCCGGATCACCGCGACCCCGCCGGCCAGCTTGGCGAGCCGCTCCTGCAGCTTCTCGCGATCATAGTCGGACGTGGTCGTTTCGATCTGCTGGCGGATCTGCGCGATGCGCCCGTCGATATCGGCCCTCGCGCCGGCACCGTCGATGATCGTCGTATTGTCCTTGTCGATCGTGACCTTGCGGGCGCGGCCGAGCATCGCGGTGGTGACGCTTTCGAGCTTGGTGCCGAGTTCCTCGCTGACGACATTGCCGCCGGTGAGGATTGCGATATCCTCGAGCATCGCCTTGCGCCGGTCGCCGAAGCCGGGCGCCTTGACGGCTGCGACCTTGAGCCCGCCGCGCAGGCGGTTGACGACCAGCGTCGCGAGCGCCTCGCCCTCGACATCCTCCGCGATGATCAGCAGCGGCCGGCCCGATTGCACCACCTTTTCCAGCAACGGCACCATCGCCTGGAGGTTCGAGAGCTTCTTCTCATGGATGAGGATATAGGGGTCCTCGAGCTCAGCCCGCAGCTTTTCGGGGTTGGTGACGAAATAGGGCGAGAGATAGCCGCGGTCGA